>Ga0209024_1000796_pt1 | contig 40248 bp, 40 predicted proteins | sample AutmiccommunBRH5_FD_187380 | JGI IMG/M metagenome (GOLD analysis project Ga0209024, IMG submission 187380) | Deep subsurface microbial communities from Mt. Terri, Switzerland - Autotrophic microbial communities BRH/5 (SPAdes) (version 2) | ecosystem: Environmental > Aquatic > Deep subsurface >... | reverse complement strand
CCGGTGGTCAAGCCGGGCGGCATGTCGGTCGAGGAGATCTTCGAGCTGTTCCCGAACCTGAAGAGCCGGCTGGCCAGCCAGGGCACCAAGCTGTCGGGCGGCGAGCAGCAGATGCTGGCGATCGGCAGGATCCTGCGCACCGGCGCCAACCTGCTGCTGCTCGACGAGCCGACCGAGGGGCTGGCACCGGTGATCGTGCAGCAGATCGGCGCGGTGATCCGCCAGCTCAAGGAGAAGGGCCTGACGATCCTGCTGGTCGAGCAGAATTTCCACTTCGCCTCGACCGTCGCCGACCGCCACTACGTGGTCGAGCACGGCCGGGTGATCGACATGATTCCGAATGCCGAGGTCGACGCGAACCTCGACAAGCTGCATTCGTATCTCGGCGTCTGACAATCTACGGAGGAAACCATGAAAAGAACCACAGCATTGCTCGCGGGCGTCGCGGCACTCGCGCTGTCGGCCGGACCGGCGGCGGCACAGGTGTCGGGCGACGTCGTGAAGCTCGGCGTTCTCAACGACCAATCCGGCACCTACGCCGACCTCGCCGGCATGGGCTCGGTGGTCGCCGCGCGCATGGCGGTCGAGGATTTCGGCGGCACCGTGCTCGGAAAGAAGATCGAGGTCGTGTTCGCCGACCACCAGAACAAGCCTGATGTCGGCTCCAGCATCACCAACCGCTGGATCGACACCGAGCAGGTCGACACCATCGTCGACGTCGGCACTTCGTCGGTGGCGCTGGCGGTGCAGGAGATCACCAGCAAGAAGGGCATCGTCCACCTGAACTCGACGGCGGCGGCCTCCGACCTGACCGGCAAGGCCTGCTCGCCGACCGGCGTGCACTGGACCTACAACACCACGGCACTCGCCAACGGCACCGGCAAGGCGGTCGTTGCCCAAGGCGGCAAGACCTGGTTCTTCCTGACCGCCGACTACGCCTTCGGCCATGCGCTGGAGCGCGACGTCTCCAAGGTGGTCAAGGAGGCCGGCGGCGAGATCAAGGGTGCTGTGCGGCATCCGTTCCCGAGCCAGGACTTCTCGTCCTTCCTGCTGCAGGCGCAGGCCTCCGGCGCCAAGGTGATCGGCCTCGCCAACGCCGGCGCCGACACCATCAACTCGATCAAGCAGGCCGGCGAGTTCGGCATCACCCAGTCCGGGCAGAGCCTGGCCGGGCTGCTGGTGTTCCTGTCCGACGTCAAGAGCCTGGGCCTGCAGGCGGCGCAGGGCCTGCAACTGACCACCGGCTTCTATTGGGACATGGACGACGAGACCCGCGCATGGTCGAAGCGCTTCGGCGAGAAGCACGGCGGCGCCATGCCGACCATGGCGCAGGCCGGCGTCTACTCGGCGGTCTCGCATTACCTGGCGGCGATCAAGGCGGCCGGAACCGACGACGGCAAGACCGTGGTCGCCAAGATGAAGGAGCTGCCGGTGAAGGACTTCTTTGCCCGCAACGCCAAGCTGCGCGTCGACGGCCGTATGGTGCACGACATGTACCTCGTCGAGGTCAAGAAGCCGGCCGAGTCGAAGGGTCCGTGGGATTTCTACAAGGTGCTGCGCACCATCCCGGGCGACGACGCCTACGGCCCGATGACCACCGACTGCCCGCTGGTCAAGGGCTGAGCCCGGACCGACCGGACAGGCTTACGGAATCCACGGGGACAGGGCATGTTCGAGTTGCTCGGCATACCGCCGCAGGCGTTGTTCGGCCAGCTTCTGCTGGGGCTGATCAACGGCGCCTTCTACGCAACGCTGAGCCTCGGGCTCGCCCTGATCTTCGGGCTCCTGAACATCATCAACTTCACCCACGGCGCGCAGTACATGATGGGGGCCTTCGTGGCCTGGCTGCTGCTCGAGCGGATCGGCGTCGGCTACTGGCCGGCGCTGATCCTCGCCCCGGTGATCGTCGGCGTGGTCGGCATGGTCCTGGAGCGGACCCTGCTGAGCCGGCTCTACAAGCTCGACCATCTCTACGGCCTGCTGCTGACCTTCGGCGTGGCCTTGATGATCGAGGGGGCGTTCCGGCAGATGTACGGCGTCTCAGGCCTGCCGTATCCGATCCCCAAGGAACTGAGCGGCGGCCACAACCTCGGCTTCATGTTCCTGCCGAACTACCGGGCCTGGGTGGTGGTGGCCTCGGTGATCGTGTGCTTCGCCACCTGGTTCGTCATCGAGCGCACCCGGCTCGGCGCCTACCTGCGGGCGGCGACCGAGAACCCGGCCCTGGTGCAGGCCTTCGGCATCAACGTGCCGCGCATGATCACCCTGACCTACGGCTTCGGGGTGGCGCTGGCCGGCTTCGCCGGCGTTCTCGCGGCGCCGATCTACTCGGTCAATCCGCTGATGGGCTCCAGCCTCATCATCGTGGTGTTCGCGGTGGTGGTGATCGGCGGCATGGGGTCGATCCTCGGCGCCGTCGTCACCGGCTTCGGGCTGGGCCTGGTCGAGGGGCTGACCAAGGTGTTCTATCCCGAGGCTTCCAACACGGTGATCTTCATCATCATGGCGATTGTGCTGGTCGTGAAGCCGGCCGGCCTGTTCGGCCGGGCGCGGTAAGGGGGACGGTCGCATGATCCGCATCGTCGGCATCGCCGCGCTGGTCGCCCTCAGCCTGGCCGCCCCGTTCTTCCTGTATCCCGTGTTCCTGATGAAGGCGCTGTGCTTCGCGCTGTTCGCCTGCGCCTTCAACCTGCTGCTCGGTTACGTCGGCCTGCTGTCGTTCGGCCATGCCGCGTTCCTCGGCGCCGCCGCCTACATCACCGGCCACTCGGTCAAGGTGATTGGCATGCCGCCGGAGCTCGGCATCCTCGCCGGCACAGCCGCGGCGGCCCTGCTGGGGCTGGTGTTCGGCTGGCTGGCGATTCGCCGTCAGGGTATCTACTTCGCGATGATCACCCTGGCGCTGTCGCAGATGATCTTCTTCTTCGCCCTGCAGGCACCGTTCACCGGCGGCGAGGACGGCATCCAGGCAATCCCGCGCGGCCACCTCCTGGGCTTCATCGACCTCAACCACCAACTCACCCTGTACTATTTCGTGCTGGCGGTGTTCGTGTTCGGCTGGCTGGTGGTGTACCGCACCATCCACTCGCCGTTCGGCCAGGTGCTGAAGGCGATCCGCGAGAACGAGCCGCGGGCTATCTCGCTCGGCTACCGCACCGACCAGTACAAGCTGGTGGCCTTCGTGCTGTCGGCGGCGCTGTCCGGCCTGGCCGGCGCCACCAAGACCCTGGTGTTCCAACTCGCCTCGCTGACCGACGTGCACTGGAGCATGTCCGGTGAGGTGGTGCTGATGACCCTGCTCGGCGGTCTCGGCACTGTGGCCGGGCCGGTGGTCGGTGCCTTCCTGGTGGTGACGATCCAGAACTACCTGGCGCAGATGGGCTCCTGGGTGACCATCATCCAGGGCGCGATCTTCGTGGTCTGCGTGCTGCTGTTCCGCCGCGGCATCGTCGGTGAGGCGCTGGCGCTCGTCCGCAAGCTCCGCAGCAGACAGGCGGGCGAGGGGTCACCTTCCTGACTGGCCGCCGCCAAACCGGTCAATGTCGGCGCCGCGCCGCCACCGACGGGGCGATCGCCCACAGCATCTCGAACATCAGATTGGCGGCGGTGACACAGGTGATGCCGGTCGGATGGTCACCGGCACGGGATTCATGGCGCCCCGCGGCCTGCCGGGTCAGCGGGATCTGTTGGCCAGCACCAGCCCGGTCTGGGCGAGGTACGGCGCACCGTCGGCCTGGGCCAGCTGGCGGACCCGACGGGTGTCCTCGGTCAGCACCTCGCAGTGGTGGCGCTTGAGGTGGTCGATCCAGTAGGTGACCGGCTGCTCGTTGACGTGGTGGTGCCCGCCCTGGCCGGGAACCGCGCTGGTCATCAGGACGATGCGGCCGCAGGCGAGCGAGCCCAGGACGTTCTCCAGATACTGCTCCTCGATGTGCTCCACGACTTCCTGGCAGTGTACCAGGTCGACGTTGCAGTAGACCGGCCCCTGGGTCAGGTCGGCCAGGATCGCCGGATGAATGCAGCGCCGGACGTTCTCCTTCAGCCCATCGACTGCGATGACCTGCAGCCCCAGCCCGTGGAAGTACTGGCTGGCATGCCCGAGCCCGCAACCGAGATCCATCACCGAGCGGATCCCGAAGCGCTTCACGACATAGTCCCAGGCCGAGGGGGCGAAGGTGAACGGGTTCCCCTCCCTGATGTTGCCACCGAGGTGGGGGGTCTTGCCGTCGACCATTCGTGTCAGGCCCGCATAGTCCATATCGAGCTTCTCCAGCTGTCCATGTGTATTCTAGGCCCGCCGGGCCGCCGCGACCGACGGCGCGATGGCGCACAGCATCTCGAACATCAGGTTGGCGGCGGTCACGCAGGTGATGCCGGTCGGGTCGAAGCAGGGGGCCACTTCGCTGATGTCGGCGCCGATGATCGGCTTGCCGGTCAGCGAGCGCAGGATCACCTGCAAGTCTCGCGGGATCAGGCCGCCGATCTCCGGCACCGCGGTGCCCGGGCAGAACGCCGGGTCGACGCCGTCGATGTCGAGGGTGATGTAGAACGGCCGGTCCCCCAGAACCTCATGAATCTTCGCAATCACCGCGGCCCGGCCCATCGCCTCGTACTCGTCGATGGTGATCACGGTGAAGCCGGCGTCGATCCCGTACTGGATGTCGGCCTCGGAGAACCGGCTGCCGCGCAGGCCGATCTGCAGCGTGCGCTTCGGGTCGATCCAGCCTTCCTTGTGGCCGAGGCGCATGAAGGTGGCGTGGTTGACCCTGTCGCCGCACAGCTCCTCCAGCGTGTCGGGATGCGCGTCGAACTGCAGCACGCCGACCGGCTCGTCGGTCACCAGGCCGCGCAGGATCGGGGTCGGGATGGTGTGGTCGCCGCCGATCGAGATGGGGACGATCCGGTTCGCCCGCAGGGTCTCGTAGAATGTCTGGATCTGCGCGATCGACTTGTCCTTGTCGAGCGGGTTGACCGGCGCGTCGCCGATGTCGGCGACATTGCAGAGTTCGAACGGCGACACGCCGGTCGTCGGATGCACCCGGCGGATCAGCCGCGATGCCTCGCGCACCCCGGCCGGGCCCTGGCGGGCGCCGGTGCGGTAGTTGACGCCGAGGTCGAACGGCACTCCGACCAGACCGACGTCGATGTCGGCGCAGACCTCGTGGCGCTTGCTGCGCATGAAGGTCGCGACATCGGCGAAGCGCGGCACCACCGCCGCGTCGAGCTGCTGGAACCTCGGATCGTCCGCCATGAATGCATCCCCTATCGGTTGGCCCGGGCCAGCACCGCCGCGTACAGCACCTGCAGGCCCGGAAGCTGGTCCTCGAGCCGGGTGTTCTCCGCCTCGTTGTGGCTGATGCCCTCGTCGCACGGCGTGAACAGCAGCACCGCCGGAGCGATGCGCGCGATGTGGTAGGCGTCGTGGCCGGCTTGGCTCATCATGTCGCGGCACGGCACGCCGAGATCGGCGGCAGTGCGGCGCACCAGGTCGATCAGCTCCGCATCGAACGACGTCTCGCCGAAGGTCCACGCGTCCGCCACCGCGACCTCGGTGTTGCTGTCGGCGGCGCAGGCGGGCAGGGAGGCGCGGATCCGCTCCTCCATTTCCGCGGTCAGCTTCGGATCCGGGCTGCGGAAGTCCACGAACAGCGTCGCCCGGTCGGAGATGATGCCGGGGATGTTCGGCGACGCTTCGATGCGGGCGACCGTCGACTTGCCTTCGCGGTCGGCATAGTCGTGGCCGACCCGGTTCACCGCCAGTGCCACGGCGGCGGCGCCGACCAGGGCGTTGCGGCGGCGCGCCATCGGCGTCGGGCCGCTGTGGGCATTCTCGCCGGTCACCTCGATGCGCATGCCGCGGGCGAGGTAGGGTGCCACCACGACGCCGAGAGGAATGCCGGCCTCCCAGAGCATCGGTCCCTGCTCGATGTGGATCTCGAAGTAGCTGTCGAGGGTGCGCCCGCCGACCGGTGCGGCGCCGGCCCAGCCGATGGAGTCGAGCGCCTCGGCGACGGTGGTGCCGGCCTGGTCGGGACGGGCGAGCGCCCAGTCCAGGTCGTGCAGCCCCGCGAACACGCCCGAGCACAGCATCGGCGGCGGGAAGCGGCCGCCCTCCTCGTTGGTCCAGTTCACCACCTCGATCGCCCGCCGCGTGGCGATGCCGGCGTCGTCGAGAGCGCGCAGGATCTCCAGGCCGGCCATGACGCCGAGGATGCCGTCGAACCGGCCGCCGGCCGCCTGGGTGTCGAGGTGGCTGCCGACCAGCACCGGCGGCAGGGTCGCGTCGGTGCCCTCGCGGCGCAGGAAGGTGTTGCCGAGGTGATCGACCGTGACGCCGTAGCCGGCCTCCTCGGCCCAGGACCGGAACAGGTGACGCATCCGGCCGTCGGCCGCCGTGAGTGTCAGCCGCGCCAGCCCGCCACGCGTGCCGCGCCCGATCTCCGCCGAGGCCATGATCGTGCGCCAGAAGCGTTCGCCGTCGATCGTCGGGGTGTTGCGGGTCATGGTGCCGGTCCAGTCGGTTGAATCACCATGGTAAACCGCGGTTAACCGCCTTCGCCAAGGGTTCCTTCATCCCGCGCGCTCATGATGCCGTTATCACGAGAGATGGGGAGATCGAAATGATCGGCGGCGTTTCGGGTTCAAGCATTCAGTCCGCGGCGTCCTACGCCGCCCCTACGGCGTCGGCCTCGGCGCCACCGCCTCCGGCGCCCTCCTCGAAGGCAGTGCCGACCGGCGCCGCCATGCCGGGCGACGTCGGTGCCGGCATGGGCGACCTGCAGAGCGTGGCGCCGTCATCGGTCGCCCGCGGCCAGATCGTCGATATCGCCGCCTGAACGCGGCTCTGCTACAAGCGGCGGTATGAACCGCCGCCCGCTTGCCGAGATTCCGGACGATGCCGTCGAGACTTATGACCGCGACGGCATCGTCTGCCTGCGCGGCGCCTTCGACGAGGGCTGGATGGCGTTCATGGGCGAGGCGGTCGACCGCGCGATGGCGGCACCCGGCCGGCACGGCGAAGAATACGCCCGCTCCGGCGGGCGGTTCTTCGGCGACCTCGATCTCTGGCAGCGACACGAGGCGTTCCGGCGCTTCGTGTTCGAATCGCCGGCCGCAGAGATCGCCGGCCGCATCATGCGGTCGTCGAAGGTCAACTTCTTCTATGACCAACTGCTGGTGAAGGAGCCGGGCACCGCGGAGTGCACGCCCTGGCACCAGGACCAGCCTTATTGGGCGGTCGCCGGTCGGCAGGTGTGCTCGCTGTGGGTTCCGTTCGATCCGATCGCCGAGCAGACCTGCGTCGAATACGTCGCCGGCTCGCACGCTTGGCCGGCGTTCAGCCCTTACCACTTCGCCGACGGCACTGCCTATGCAGGGACGGGCTTGCCGCCGCTGCCGGACATCGAAGCCGAGCGCGAGCGCCACCGCATCCTGCGCTTCGCGCTGGAGCCGGGCGACTGCCTGGTATTTCAGGCGATGATCGTGCACGGAGCGCCCGGCAACGCCAGCACCCGTCGACGTCGTGCGCTGGCGACCCGCTGGACCGGTGACGACGCGCGGTACTGCGTGCGGCCCGGCGAGGTGGCGATCCCGACCTCCGACCCCGGGCTCGGCGATGGCGACGTCATGGACTGCGACCTGTTCCCGGTGGTCTGGCGGGCGTGATCGGGGCGACCGCGGCGGCGTCAAGGCGCCGCAGTTCGTAGATTCCGCTATTGCCCCGCCGCAGGAGGCATGTTGCCTCGGCTATACGGCCGCGCAGCCAGAAGGCGGCTGCGGGTGCAGGAGGTTTGGTCATGCGCTTCTCGCTGAGCTTCAAGATCCTGGTCGCCAATGCGACCATCCTGCTGCTGCTGGTCGCAGCGACCGTGATCATGATGCTCGGGGCCGACCGGCAGCGCACCGAGGTCGCGGCGGCTTCCAGCAGCGCCGAGCTGGCGGCGGTAAAGGCGCTCGACCTGGTCGCCACCGTGAAATCGCTCAACCTCGACATCGTCCAGATCCAACAGTGGCTGACCGACGTGTCGGCGACCCGTGGCCTGGACGGGCTGGACGATGGCTTCGACGAGGCGGCCGCGGCCAGCGCGCGGGCGGAAGCCAACCTCGCCGCCGCCGAAGGTTTGCTGCGGGCGATGGGCGCGACGGCACTGCTCGGCGACCTCGAGCATGTCCGCAAGGCGGTCGGGCCGTACTACGGCCGCGGCGTCGAGATGGCGCGGGCCTATGTCGAGGGCGGGCCGGCGGCCGGCAACAAGATGATGGCGGCCTTCGACACCGAGGCCGAGACGCTCTCGACCGCACTGGAGGCGCTGATCGCGAATGTGGACGGCGTGGCCGCCGACGCCCGCGGGCGGATGCAGGCGCAGCTTGCGCGGGCGTCGGGGATCGCCGGCGAGCTGGAGCTGACCGCGATCGTGCTCACGGTGGTTGGCATCGGCATCGCCCTGCTGGTGGCGCTCGTCCTGCAGCGGCACGTCGTGCGGCCGCTCGCCGGCATGACGATGGCGCTCACGCGTATCGGCGACGGCCAGCTGGATGTCACGATCCCTGATGCCGCCCGCAGGACCGACGAGATCGCCGGGATGGCGAAGGCGCTCGCCACGCTTCTGGAACGGACCGCCGAGAACGTGCGTCTGCGTGCCGCCCAGCGCGAGAGCGAGCTGGCGGCGGAGCGCACCCGACGCGAGGCCCTGGTGTCGATGGCCGAGACCGTCGAGCGCGAGGCCGGCCGCGCGGTCGACCAGGTCGCAGCGGAGTCGCGGCTGATGGACGAGACGGCGGTCTCGATGGCCGCCTCCGCTGTCCAGGTCAGCGAGAATGCGCAGGGCGTCTCGACGGCTGCCGAGCATGCCTTGGCCAATGCCGAGGCGGTCGCCAGCGCCACCGAGGAGCTCACCGCGTCGATCCAGGAGATCAGCGGCCAGATTTCCCACGCCATGTCGGTGAGCCGTCGGGCGGTCGACAGCGGCGCGAAGACCCGCGCAACCATCGACAGCCTGAGTACCGTCGTCGGCCAGATCGGCGACGTCGCGAACCTGATCCGCGACATCGCTTCGCAGACCAATCTGCTGGCGCTGAACGCTACGATCGAGGCCGCCCGTGCAGGCGAGGCCGGCAAGGGCTTCGCGGTGGTGGCCGGCGAGGTCAAGACGCTCGCGAACCAGACCACGCAGTCGACCGAGGAGATCGGGCGGCAGATCGCCGCCATCCAGGCGGTTACCGAGGAAGCGGTCGCGGCGGTCGCGGAGATCACGGTCTCGATCCAGGAGATGGACCACGTCTCGACGGCCATTGCGGCGGCGATGGAGGAGCAGTCGGCGGCTACTCGGGACATCGCGCGCAACGTATCGGAGACGGCGGACGCCGCCCGCGAGGTGGCGCACCGCATCGCCTCGGTGTCGAGCGAGGCGATGGGGTCCGGCGAGAAGGCGGCGACCATGCGGAGCGTCGCCGACCGTGTCTCGGACGGCGTCGGAAAGCTGAGGCAGACCCTGGTGCGTGTGGTGCGGACGGCAACCACCGACGTCGACCGCCGGGACGAGGAGCGCGTCGGCATCGACCAGCCCTGCGAGGTGCGGATCGGTGGGCGGGCGCTGGCTGCGCGGCTGGTCAACATCTCGACCGGCGGCGCGCTGCTGCGCGACGTCGAGTTACCGGTCGGCGGCCGCGTCGAACTCGTCGCCCGCGTCACCGGCGAGCCGGTCAGCGGCCGCGTAGTGGCGGCCGACGCAATGGGGGCCAGCCTGGCGTTCGATGATCTCTCACCCGCCCTTCGCGACCGGCTGGGCGCGCGATCCACGGCTCACGCTTCCGGGACGGGCCTGAACGCGGCCTAGCGGTCGGGATCGCCGGGTCGGGGCCTGGTCGGCAGGGGACGGAGCCCGGGGCGTGGCTTTGCCGTCATCCAGCGGCAAGCTTCCCGACCCGGCCGTTGGCCAGCTCCGCGTCGAGCGCGGTGATCGTCCCGGTGGCGGCATCGATGGCGGCGTACAGCCGGTCCAGGGCGGCCGGGATCTCCGCGTCGGCGAGGTCCGGGAACTCGCTTTCCATGCGGCGGCCCAGTTCGAGCAGAGTGTTGAAACCGAGGTTGCCGGCGGCCGATGCAACAGCATGAGCGTGCAGCGCCAATCCGGCTCGGTCGCCTTCGTGTGCCGCCGCTTCCAGCGCCGTACGGCGGCGGCTCAGCTCGTCACGCAGCAGCGCCAGGAAGCGTCGCAGGCGCTCGGCCCCGAAGGTGGCGCGCTGCTCGTCGAGGACGCCGAGGTCGACGACCACCGCGTCGAGTGCTTGGGATGGGTCCGGCGGCAGATTGGTGCCGCGCAACGCCCTGACTCGTGCGATGGCATCGGCGATGTCGTCGCGAGTCGCCGGCTTGGTGACGTAGCCGTCCATCCCGGCCGCCCTGGCCCGCTCGCGGTCCTCGCCGTAGGCGGCCGCCGACAGGGCAACGATGGGCAAGCGCGCGGTGACGGGGTCGATCGCCGCGCGGATGTGCCGGGTCAGCTCGAGGCCGTCCATGAACGGCATCTGGATGTCGATGAGAGCGAGGTCGAAGCGCGCCGCCTCCAGGCAGCGCAGCGCCGCCTCGCCATCCTCGACCGCGGTCACGTGGTGTCCCTCGCGCGACAGCAATGCGGTGAACAGCTCGCGGTTCATGGCGACGTCGTCGACCAGCAGCACGCGGGCCGGAGTGGCGGGTAGGCTGCGGACCGGGGGCGCGATGGCCGGGGCGCCCGGTGCACAGGGCGGCAGCGTCAGCCGCACGGTGAATACGCTGCCTTGCCCGACGGTGCTCTCCAGCGCCAACGAGCCCTGCAGCGCGGTCACCAGGCCGTTGGCGATCGCCAGGCCGAGCCCGACGCCGCCGCCGTCCCCGCCGCGCCGGGACTCCCCGTCGGCGGCCTGTGCGAAGGCGTCGAAGATCCTTTCGCAATCCTCGGGCGCGATCCCGAGGCCGGTGTCGGCGACCCGGATGACCATGACGTCGAGGTTCGCCGGGTCTGCTGCGGCCGTGACCTGGACCATGCCGGCCTCGGTGTAGCGGATGGCGTTCGACACCAGGTTCACCACGACCTGCCGCAGCCGCAGCGGGTCGGTCTCGCTCCAGCGCCGGGCGTCCTGAGCCACCGACAATCCGAAGGCCAGGCCGCGCCGGCGCGCCTGTGGCGCGAACTCGTCGCGCACCTCCAGCAGCAGGGCCTCCAGGTCGACCGGGCAGCGCTGCATCGGCAGCGCCCCGGCGTCGATGCGGGAGAAGTCCAGGATATCGCCGAGAAGCGCCTGCAGAGCGCGGGACGACCGGCGGATGGCATCCAGCGAGCGCCGCCCGGCGTCCGACAGCGGTTCCTCCTCCAGCACATCGGCGAAGCCCACGATGCCGGTCAACGGGGTGCGGATCTCGTGGCTCATCATCGCCAGGAAGCGGCTGCGGGCCTGTGTCGCCGCGGTCTGCTCGGCGACCTGCCGCGCCAGCCGCTCGTTGGCGGCCCGCAACGCCGCGAGCCGCCGCCGCCCCACCTGCAGCCCGAGCAAGGTCGCGACGGCGGCGGCCGTAGCGGCGACGGCGGTGGGCTGCAACAGCCAGTCGAGCATCGGGTACTAACCTGCATCTCGGCGATGTGGATTTCAGGCTACGGTGCCGCTCCTTACCATTGCGTTAACCGTGTCGTCGGGCCGATCATCCGGGTGCGGCGTATGGCGCGATTGCGACGCGGAGCGCTGGCCATTAACCGGAGACTAACCGGAGCCCGGCATGATGGGCTTTCCCGCAGGCCGGGCACCGTGCCGGGCCAGGAGCACGACCATGGCAACGAGCCTTCGCCACGCCGGCGGTCCGACCGTCGATGCCCCGGACTACGACCGGTTCTTCGCCGAGGCTTTGGACGGACTGCGCGCCGCCGGTAACTACCGGGTGTTCGCCGACCTGGAGCGGCGGGCCGGTGCCTTCCCGCGCGCCGTCCATCATGGCGAGGGCGCGCCGGAGGTCACGGTGTGGTGTTCCAACGACTATCTCGGCATGGGCCAGCATCCGAAGGTCCTGGCCGCGGTCCGCGACACGCTCGAGCGCAGCGGCGCCGGCGCCGGCGGGACGCGCAACATCGCCGGCACCAACCATCATCACGTGCTGCTGGAGCAGTCACTGGCCGATCTGCACGGCAAGCAGGCGGCGCTGCTGTTCTCGTCCGGCTATGTCGCCAACATGGCGGCCCTGGCCACCCTGGCGGCGCGGCTGCCAAGCTGTGTCGTGTTCTCCGATGCGCTCAACCACGCATCGATGATCGAGGGTATCCGGCACTCGCGGGCCGAGAAGGTCGTGTTCCGCCACAACGATCCGGCCGATCTCGACCGCCGGCTCGCCGCGGTTCCAGCCGGACGCGCCAAGCTGGTGGCGTTCGAGAGCGTCTACTCGATGGACGGTGACATCGGCCCGATCGGCGAGTTGTGCGACGTTGCCGATCGGCACGGCGCCCTGACCTATCTCGACGAGGTTCATGCCGTCGGCCTGTACGGCCGGCGGGGTGGCGGGGTGTCCGAGCGCGACGGCGTCGCGCATCGACTCGACGTCATCCAGGGCACGCTCGGAAAGGCGTTCGGCAGTTTCGGCGGCTACATCGCCGGCAGCCGCGACCTCATCGACTTCGTGCGATCCTTCGCCTCCGGCTTCATCTTCACCACGGCATTGCCACCGCATGTCGCGGCCGGCGCCCGGGCAGCGATCGAGCATCTCAAGGTGTCCGACGACGAACGGACGCTGCACCAGGAGCGGGCGGCGACGGTGAAGCGGCGGCTCTGCGCCATCGGCCTGCCGGTCATGGAGAACCCGAGCCACATCGTGCCCGTCCTGGTCGGTGACGCAGTGCGCTGCCGCGAGGCGAGCGACCTGCTGCTGTGCGAGCACGCGATCTATGTGCAGCCGATCAACCACCCGACAGTGCCGAAAGGGACAGAGCGGCTGCGGATCACGCCGACGCCGTTGCACGGCGATGCCGAGATCGAGCGCCTGGTCGTCGCCCTGGATGCGGTGTGGCGCCGGCTCGATCTGCCGCGCGGTGCCGCCGCTCAGGCGTAGTCCAGGGGGAGGGCGGTCGTCATCTTGATCTCCTCCATCGCGAAGTTCGAGCTGACGTCCATCATCGGCACTGCGCCGATCAGCCGCTTGTAGATCGCGTCGTAGCTGGCGATATCGGGGACCACGACCTTCAGCACGTAGTCGATCTCCCCGCTCATCCGGTAGACCTCGACGATCTCCGGGATGTCGGCGACCGCCGCGGCGAACTGCCGCAGCCAGTCCAGGTCGTGACGGTTGGTGCGGATCCGCACGAACACCGTCGCCCCGAGGTTTATCCGGGCGGCGTCGAGCAGCGCCACCCGCGCGCGGATCACCCCCGACTTCTCAAGGTTCTGGATCCGCCGCCAGCAGGGTGTGGTCGACAGCCCCACCCGCTCGGCGATGTCGGTCAATGCCATGTCGGCGTTCGCCTGAAGGATGGAGAGAATTTTTCTGTCTATGTGATCCATGAGAATTATTTTCTACCAGATGGCAGGGAGACTGGAAACATCGCAAACTCATTCCGGCGGATCGGCGGCACAATGGCCTTCAACCGCAGACGATCATACGGAGGGTCGATTCATGAACCGGCTGTTCACCGAGCACCCGCAATCGGTCGGAGAGAGCTACTCCGAGCATATGGGCGTGGCCTTTGGGTTCGGAGCTCGGATGGTGCTGGCCGGCTTGGCCTGCCTGGTGCACGGACTGCTGCCGTTCCTGTTCGTGAAGACCGGCAGCCGGACGATCGCCATGCTGCACGACCGCATGGTCGCCCACCGGGTCCGCAAGCCGCTGCCGGAGGCCGCTGACAGCCGCGCCGCCGCGTGAATTTCACGCGCTTTCAGCGGTCGAACGCGGCCAGCTCGAGCGTGTAGGACTTCCCCAGGAACAGCACGTGCTCGGCGTGGTCGGTGCGGCCGTCGCCGGTGTTCGGATGCACGAACACGTCGAGGCCGCCGCGGTTCAGCGCCAGCCAGGGCACGATCTCGGCGAACAGTGCCGGCGTGAACGCTATCTGGTAGCTCCACATCGGGTGCGGGCCGACCGGGCGCTCATGGAACCGGCCGATCTCGGCGCCGGGGAGCAGCGCCGGCAGCCGCTCGTACAGTGCGCGTGCGACATCACGGCTCGACGCGTCGAAATACACATGCGCGTGCCAGCTGGTGATCGTGTCGGTCGCTCGATCGGGCATGGGTCACCTCCAGGCGCATCCTGCACGGATGCACTGTCCGACGCCAACGCATCCTGGGTTGCTGCTCAGCTATCCCGATTCGCGCTCTGCGAGCGCCCGGAGGATGCCCCCACGCTGCCCGGAGCCCGCCGAGTCGCGGCCCGCGGTTCGCCCGCGGGCCGCGCTGATCCTACGCTTCGGTCGACGCCCCGAGCACGGGACGTCCGTCGCGTGGGGAGAAGGCGATGACCGAGACTGCCTTGCTCGCGTCGGTCGGAATGATCGCGGAATCCGTGTCGGACCGACGCCCGCTTCTGGAACAGACCTTCGTCTGCCTGGACCGTGACGCGCAGGCCAGCGGGCTCAGCTTCACGGTGACCGAGGACATGGCGACCTTCGCCGCGGCGCTCGCCGCCACAGGGAAGTTCCTGCCCTCGGCGTTCGATCCCAAGTTGAAGCCGTTCCGGTCCGGCGAGGCGGCAGCCGTGCTGGTCCGCGACCGATCCGGCCTGGCCGCGACCCATGCCATCCGGCTGTACCGGTTCGGCATAACCTCATTGGCCGACTATCTGGCCACGCTGAGCCTGTTCTATGCCAATCCGGTCGAGCAGATGGTGCGGGGCGAGCGGCTGATCATCGAGGGCGAGGCGGAGCGCTTCGCATCGACCATCGACGACCGGGCGGTCTATGTCGGCGGCTTCTGGGTGCGGCCCGATCTCAGGGGACAGGCCTCGACGCTCGCCTACGTGATGCCGATGGCGGTGCGCGCGCTCGCCGCGGCCCGGTGGGGCGGGCAGTACAGCTTCTCGCTGATGAAGCGCTGGATCACGGATCCGGCCCGAGCGCAGCGGGTGGGCGAGCCGTCGGTGTACGAGAAAATCACCTGGATTCGCCCGCACGTGCCGGAGGACTCCGATCTCGTGCTGATGGCGACCGAACCGGAGGCGGCGTTCCTGCGCGCCGAGGCGTTCGTCTCCGGCCGGCGGCAACTGATGGTCGGGCGTGACGGGCGAAGCGGCGATGCGGCCCGACCGCTGCCGATCAAGCAGTAGCGCGAAGATCCGCGCGGTTCGGAACGCAGACCACCAGAACACCGCCGGTCTCGTGCTCGCCGGGCCGGCTGCCGTCGAGACGGAGCGGGAAGGAAGCCCGTAGCCAGTCGTAGTGGGCGACGCCCTTGGACGTAAGGATCGGACCGAGCCAATGCTCCAGCAGCGGCGCGGTGCCCGACAGGACGCGCCGGGCGGAGCGGTCGACCGCATCCGCCAGGGCGCGGTCGGGGACCGCGCCCCGAACGTCCTTGCCGGCGAAGCGCGTCCAGGTCGCGCTGTCCCAAGGGCCGGTGATCGATGCCCGATAGTGATCGAAGACCAAGCTTTCGTCGTCGAGAACCCGCAACATCTTCACGTTCCCGGACGTACCCGTGCTGGCCGCGGCAACCTGCTCCCGCCCGATGCGCCCGCCGGTCTCCCGCCAGGCGGCGAGGATCCGGCGGACCAGCGGATCGTCCATCCGTCCGAGGGCGGTGTCGCCCAGGATCCGCGTGCGCAGGGCGGACGGAACGTCCGGCCGATCGCAGAAACCCATGCAATCATGCACGAACCGAGACAGCCGCGCGGCATCGGTGTCGGTTGTCTCGACCCAGGATTTGCCGTTGAACGCGCTGATCTTGACCAGCCAGGGCTCGGCGTTACGCTCAAGCGCGTAGAGCTGTTCGTCCAGAACGGATACCGCGGCGGGACTGGTCGCCCGGGGATCGAACCGCACCTCGAGGAATCGCGCGATCTCCAGCATCTGGATCCAGCCGAGCGTGTGGACTGCGAATACCGAAACGTCGTCGCCCAGCCGGCCGACGCGCACCTTCAGATCCTCGTCGCGCCCGTCACGCCCGATCCAGCGTGTGCTGACCACGGTATAGGCGTGGTTCATGTCCCCGTCTCCGATGCCGTGTCATTATTGCGCCGATTGTCCGCTTCGGGTCAACTGCCGGGGATGGAAGGTATTGTATACACTCGTGTTTCCGTCGGTGCTTGCGCCCGTTTGGCGTGTGGGTGACAGTTCGCGATGCGTATAGGCCACGGGTGACGGACTTGTGTACAGCCAGCCCGCGTGACTTCTTGCTCGTCGCCGGCCCGGCGTCGCGGCCGGCCGCGCTGCTCCGTAACCTGTCGCATCACCCGGAGATCGTGGCGCCGCCGCCGATGTCGATCGGCATGGCGCTGCACCAGGCGGCGCGAGTGGCGATGCGGAGCGAGCCGGCGGGCGACTTCCCGGCAACCGTCGCTGTCGGGCGGCAGAACGGCGGCATTGCCTTGGCGCAGCTGTTCCAAAGCGTGCGCGCCGATGCCGGGGATGCCGCGGTGGTGATCCTCCACGATCCGTCCGGGCCATTGTTCCCGTTCCTCGAGCCGCCGGCGGTCTCGTTGCTGGTACTGGTGCGCAACGCCGAGGCCGCAGCGGCCGCGATCGGCGCCGTCGGAATCGAGCGGGTGGTCGCCGCCGCCCGCGATGCCCTGACCGCCTTCCAGGCCCGCGTCGCCTCGTTCGGCATCCCGGTCGAGCGATTGGTCTCGATCGAGGAGGACCGCCTGGACGCCGACCCCGAAGCCGGCCTCGCGGAGGTCTGCCGGATACTCGGCGTCGCCGCCGATCCCGCGACGATCGCGGCGATGCTCGACCCGGAACGGGTCGACGTCCGCGCGCGGGGCGATGCATAATCGGCCAGCGGCACCGCGCGGGCGTTGGGCGGCGCGGGAGATCGACATGCAGCATCACCATCTGGGCGCCGGTCCCGACACCGTTCACTGGGGTTGGTTCGATGCCGCGCAGGAGCCGGTGGTGACCATCGACAGCGGCGACCGGATCACGGTCCAGTCGGTCTCCGGCGGGCCGGCCAACTTGCCGGGCGACGGCTTCCACGTCCCGCCGGAGCTGTACCGGATTCATGAGCGGGTGCAGCGCAAGCTGCCGGGGCACATCCTCACCGGGCCGATCGCGGTTCGCGGTGCCGAGCCGGGCGACGTGCTGGAGATCCGCATCCTCGACATCCGGCTGCGGCAGGATTGGGGCTACACCTTCGTGCGGCCACTCGCCGGCGCCCTGCCGAACGACTTTCCGGTGGGCGAGCAGATGATCGTGGCGCTCGACCGCGAGCGCAGCGTCGGTCGCCTGCCCTGGGGGACCGAGTTGCCGCTGCGGCCGTTCTTCGGGGTGATGGGGGTGGCGCCGCCGCCGGCCTGGGGGATGATTTCGACGATCCAGCCGCGCGCCCACGGCGGCAACCTCGACAACAAGGAGCTTATCCCGGGGACCACCCTCTACCTGCCGGTGTTCGCCGAAGGCGGCAAGCTCTCGGTCGGCGACGGCCATGGCGTCCAGGGCGACGGCGAAGTCTGCGTGACCGCCATCGAGACGGCGCTGGAGGGCACCTTCGAGGTGATCCTGCGCAAGGATCTCGGCTGGACCTACCCGCGGGCCGAGACTCCAACCCACCGCATGACCATGGGTATGGATCCGGACCTCGACGATGCCGCCAGCCATGCGCTCCGGCAGATGATCGACTGGATCACCGCCACCTCCAACCTGTCGCGGCCACAGGCGTTCATGCTGATGAGCCTGGCCGCCGACGTCCGCGTGACGCAGCTGGTCAACGAGCACAAGGGTATCCACGTCATGCTGGCGAAGTCGGTGCTCAGCGGCGGCAGTTGAGCAGCTCCACGTTTACAAAGTCTTAACCATTACGCAATACCCTCTCCGGTTGCGGGGTGCCAATCGGGGTTCAGGCCATGGAGGCAATGGATATTATCGGTTGGGCGGCTTATGGGCTGATGCTCGCTGGCCTCGTCAGGCTCGGCATCGGCGCGCGTCAGCCGCGCGGCCTGGAGCGGCTGGACTGGCGCCGCTGAGCCGCGTCAGCGGGCGGTGATTCGGGCGAGCGCCCGGCGGCCTGCGTCGAGGACGTCGTCCAGGTCGTCGGGATGCACGTGCGGATAGTGCTTCACCAGCCATTCCGGTGCTTCGAACGGGGTGTCGCGATGGCGCTCGTGATCGATTGTGGCGTCGAGCAGCCCGACCAGGACCTGCAATTTGGCGAGACGGGAAATGCGCTCGGTCGTCATGCTCTGGGCGGCCATCTCTGTTACCGGCGACGATGGCCGAAGGTACTTCGTCGGGCCTGCTCTGCAAACCGTTCCGTGGCCGGCTGGAGCGCGCCGCTTCAGGCATAACCGGCGAGGCGATCGCCCCGCCAAAGCAGCTCGTGGCCATGGCCGCTGCTGACCACTATGCCGCCACCGCCCTTGGCGATGATCAGCAGCGTCTCGTCCTCGGCACCGACGATGTAGGCGCGCGGCCCATCGGTCTCCCAACCGACCGCACCAACGGCGCGTAGCCGGGCCACGAGGCGATCGAGAGCGCGCCGGTCCTCCGGTCCGAACATCCCCGTCGGCCGACGGATCGGCAAAGTGATGACGGTGCCCATGTCGACTGCCCTCCGTGCAGGTCACGTACACCGTGCCAATGCGCGCGGCGTGGGAGCGTAACGGCGGGCGCCAGGGCTCGACCGAATGTGATCGGCCGTGAAGTGGCGAGAGCTGGTAGTCCCCCGCTAGCGCGGCGCGCTCATGATGAGGCCGCCGTCGACGACGATCTCGGTGGCGGTCACGTATTTCGCCTCGTCGGAAGCCAGGTACAGCGCTGCGTAGGCGACGTCCCAGGCATCGCCCATGTGACCCATCGGCACCTGGGCGTTGCGCTTGGCGATCAGCGCCTCGGCGTCGCCGCCGGCCTGTTGGCCGGCGAGCCGGACCTCGACCAGCGGGGTGTGCATCAGCCCGGGCACCACGGTGTTGCAGCGGATCCGCTCCTTGGCGTAGCTGACACCGATGGCCCGCGACAGCTGCACAACACCGGCCTTGGTGGCGGCGTAGGCGTGGATGTTCGAGCCGATATGGCGGTAGCCGGCGACAGAGGCGACGTTGACGATGGCGCCGCCGCCGGTCCTGCGCATATGCGGGATGGCGTGGTGGCAGCCAAGGTAGACGGTCTTCAGGTTGTGGTCGATCTGCCGGTCCCAGGTCGCCTCGTCCATCTCGGCGACGCCGCCCTGCACCGAGCCGCCGACATTGTTGTGGATCACGTCGAGCCGGCCGAAGCGGTCGACGCAGTCCTGCAGCAATGCCTGCACCGTGGCGCCGTCGGTCAGGTCGCCGGCGGCAGCATGACAGCGGCCGCCTTCCTGCTCGATGATGCGGCGGGTCTCCTCGACGGCATCCGCCACCAGGTCGATCAGGTAGACCGTGGCGCCCTCGCGGGCATAAAGCGTGGCCGAAGCCTTGCCGTTGCCCCACCCGGGTCCGACCGAGCCGGCGCCGGCCACAACGATCACCTTGTCCTGCACGCGTCCGGCCATTGCCGTATCCTCCCGGGGTCTCTGGTTCGGGGGATGCTGGCGGCCGGATACCCAGCCGTCAACGCGGTCCGCGAAAGGCGGCGATAGCCATCGACAGCCACGCCATGATCAGCAGGGTGCCGCCGGTTGGCGCGAGGAAGGTCCCGGGACCCCAGCCGCTGAGCCCCTGGATGTAGAGCGTGCCGGAAAACAGCGTGACGCCGACCACCAGAAGCGCCGCGCCCAGCGTGCCCCAGCCCCAGTGGAAGCGTCCCCATGCGGCCCCGATCGCGAACAGCCCGACGCCGCTGATCGCCTGCCAGAACACGGCGGTCCACCAGATACCGCCGGGGTGCGCGGCATCCGGGGCGGAATGCGCGCCGATCGCGGCGAGGGCTACTGCTGCGGCGAGCAGGAGCGAGGCGATGGTGAGCAGGATCCGGGGCATCAGCATGGCGGCACGCTATTCGCCGCGCGCGCCGAAATCCAGCCCGGCGATTTGCCTCGCGGCCGGCCCGGCATGCCGGCCCGGCATGCCGGCCCATGATGCCGTCTTGTCGCTGCCGGGTTTCTGGTTCAACCTCCCGACGGAATGGGCGGGATCGTACGACGAATTTGGTCTGCTGGCCTGATGGCCGGCTTTGCGCTGGCGCTGACCGTGGCGGCAGCGATGCCGTCTTGCGCCGATGACGAACTGATCGGCGTCGTCAAGAAGGCGGAGGGTGCGGTCTTCCTGCTGCGCTCCGACCAGCAACGGCCGGCGACCACCGGTGACGAGGTTAGGCTTCGCGATCGTCTCAGGACCGGTCCGGACGGAGCCGTCGGCGTGACTCTGACCGATGGCACGATGATCTCGCTCGGCGCCAACTCGGTCTTCGAATTCACCGAGTTCCAATACGCGCCGCAGCGCGATTCCTTTGGCTTTCTCGGCTCGCTGCTGGGCGGGACCATGCTGTATTCGTCGGGCAAGATCGGCAAGCTGGCCCCCGGGAGTACCCGCGTCCGTACCCCGCTGTCGGTGATCTCGGTGCGCGGGACCCGGTTCGGCGTGCGGCTTCCGGCGGCGACGGGGGATTGAGGCGGTGACATCGACATCGGCCAGGCTTGCGATCGTCGCCGCGGCGCTGTCGATGCTGGGCGGCTGCTCCCTCGGGCCCTTCGATGCCGATGGTCTGGCCGGGCTGCCGCCGACCGACTCGGCCTTCCTGCAGCAGCTCAGCCGCGAATATGTAGCGCTCGGGGATCTCGAACGCGCGGAGTTCGACTGGCGCGACACCGCCCGCTTCTACCGCCGCGCCACCGCTGCCGCGAACGGCATCCGGGTCGAGCCCGAGGCGATGGCCGAGCGCGATCTGACCACGGAGGCGCAGGCCACTCTCGCAGCGGCGCGGGGTCGTCTGGCGGTGGCGCTGAGGGACGGCGCCCGGGCGACCACGCCGGTGCTCACGGCCAAGGCGCAGGCGGGTTTCGACTGCTGGATGCAGGAGCAGGAGGAGGGCCATCAGCCGCAGGATATCGCCGCTTGTCGAGCCGCCTTCGAGACCGCCATGTCCGAGGTCGAGCGCGGCCTCGCCTCCGTCGTCGTGGTGCTGCTGGCCGACGCGGCCGGCAAGGTCGGGACAGTGGCGCTCGGCTCGGCCGGCGAAACGGTGACGCTCGACGACCTGCGCGACAGCGCCGTCACGGCTTCGGCGCAGGCGGCGCCCGGCGATGCCGGGACGCTCGGCGACCAGGACGTCCGGGAGATCTTCGGCCGGGCGCTGGCGGCCGAGCCGCCGGCTCCGGTGGAGGTCAGGCTGTACTTCGAGACCGGCACCGACCAGTTGACAGCGGCATCCCGGGCGGAGCTGCCGAAGGTGGTTCAACTGATCCGCGAGCGCGAGGTGCCGGGCGTCGAGATCGCGGGCCACACCGACACCGTCGGGGCCGCCGCGGTCAACGCCCGCCTCGCGCTCCAGCGCGCCGAGGCGGTCCGACAGCTCGTCCTCGATCTCGGCGTGCCGGCGCGGTTGATCCGCGTCGACTCCTTCGGCGAGCGCGATCCGGTGGTGCCGACGGCCGACGGAGTGGACGAGCCGCGAAATCGCCGGGTGGAGATCACCGTCCGCTGACCGTCGATCCCGATGGCCGAATCCGCTTTGTGAGCAAGACCGGGTAGGATCGCCGAATGCCCATCGTCCGGCCAAATCCGTTCGGCCCGGAGCCGGAATCCCCCCGTCACCCGCGGCGTGATCGATTGATCGCGGCCGTGCTGCTGGTTCTGCTGGTGATCGCCCGACTCGCTGATGTGACGCCGGTCGCGCTCCTGCGGCTCTGGAGCTTTGACTTAGCCTCGCTGCTGCGGCCCCCGGCGGCGGAGCCCCCCGCTGTCGCGGTAGTGGATATTGACGACGCGAGCCTCCTCGTGACCGGGCAGTGGCCGTGGCCGCGTGACGTCCTCGCCGAGCTGATTGGTGCGCTGGCCGATGCCGGCGCCACCGTGGTGGTCCTGGACATGCTTCTGGCCGAGCCGGACCGGCTGCCGCCGGCAGATCCGGGCAAGGGAACGGTGCCTGGCGGCAGCGACGCGGTCCTCGCGTCGGCGATGTCCAAGGTCCCGGTGGTCGCGGGCGCCGCCCTTTCGAGCTTCGCCTTGCCGGCCCGGGACGACGATCCCGCAGTCGGCCGCTTTGCCGTCCGCGGCACCCTGGCGGCGGAGCGGATCGTCGGCGCACTATCGGTCGTTCGCCCGCTCCCGGCACTGGAGGCGGCGAGCCGCGGCTTCGGGGTGGTGAACCTGTACCCGCATGTCGACGCGGCGGTGCGGAGCGTGCCGGGCGTCGTCGCGGTGGAGGGCGCGTTGCTGCCGGGCATTGCGCTGGAGGCAGTGCGGGTGGCGCGCGGTGCCAGCGGCTTCGTGATCGACGCTCCGGGGATGGACGGCCCCGACGGCGTCTGGGTCGGCGGCCGGTTCATTCCGACCGACACGGCCGGCCGGATACGCGTCGACGCCCGCAACACGTCACGCATCCCGGTGGTATCGGCGCATCGGCTGCTCTCCGGCGACGCCGATCTTGCAACCTTCACCGGCCGCGTGGTGATTGTCGGCGCGTCGGCCGCTGGCCTCGGCAGCCAGGTCAGGACCGTGGTCGACGGCGGCCTGTCGCATGCGCATTTCCAGGCCCTGGCAATCGACACGATGCTGGGCGGACGGGTGGTTTCGCGGCCTGCGTTCCTGAAGAGCGCGGAGATCGCGGCGGCAGTGCTCATCGGCGCGGTGCTGGTCGTCGCGGGACCATGGCTGGCACTGTCGGCGCTGGGGAGGGCGGCGTTCCTGCTGGTCATCTCACTGCCTGCAACCGCGGCGGCAGTGACCGCATCTACCGGTGCGCTCATCGACATCACCCTCGTCCTGATCGTCGGGCTGGCGATCCTGGGCCAACTCGCCTGGACCCGGATCTACGAGGAGAGCGGCGTGCGCCGGCGGCAGGCGGCCCTGCTCGCCCGCCAGGACGCCTACATGCGTCAGGTGGTCGATGCCAGCTTCGACGCCATCGTCACCGTCGACCGTGATGCCCGCATCATCACCGCCAACCGCGGCGCGACACGGCTGTTCGGCGTCTCCGCCGAGGCGCTGGTCGGTGCCGGCATCGCCGACTTCCTGGAAGGCTCCTTGGCCGAATCGCTGCGACTGGCACCGGAACAGGCGCTGCTCGACGCGGCCGAGCGTCACCGGGTCATCCTTGCCTCGATCGACCGGCCTGGAAGTCTGGCGGTTCCGGCCGAGCTTACGGTAGCGGAGACGGCGACGACCGACCGCGCCTTCGTGATCGTACTGCGCAACATCAGTGCCCGGCTGCAGGCCGAGGCGGCTGCACGGCGCGCCGCGGATCGCCTGCGCGACGGTATCGCCCGCATCACCGACGGCTTCGCGCTGTTCGGCCCGGACCGTCGGCTGATCATCTGCAATGAGCGCTTCGTCGCCATGTTGGGCGAAGCCGGGGCGGCGGCGCAGGACCATGACCGCTTCGAGGTCATCATGGAGCGCTACGCCGAGACGTCGTGCGCGCCGCGCGACGCCGTCGGCCGAGCCGACGACTGGCTCGCCGCTCGCATGGCGGCATTCCGCCAGGCGATCGAGCCGCGGATCCAGGAGACCATGGACGGGCGCTGGTTCCGGGTCGACGAAAGGCCGACTGCGGAGGGTGGGTTGGTCGGCGTCTACACCGACATCACCGAGCTGAAGTGGCGCGAGATGGAGATGACCGACGCCATGCTGCGCGCCGAGGCCGCCAGTTCGGCGAAGTCTGAGTTCCTGGCCAACATGAGCCATGAGCTGCGCACGCCGTTGAACGCGGTGATCGGCTTCGCCGATCTGATGAAGCGCGAGCTGCTGGGCCCGCTCGGCAACGACCACTACCGCTCCTATGTCGGCGACATCATCGACAGCGGCTCAAAGCTGCTGAGCATGATCGAGGCGATCCTGGAGTTCTCGCGGTCCGAGCACAGCGCCCTGGGCGAACCGGAGGCGCCATGCGATCTGAACGAGATCATGCACGCGGTGGTGCGCGACCTGCATCCGGCGGCTCTGGAACGCGAGGTCGCGGTGACGGCGGTTCCCGGCAATTCCGTCCTGCCGGTGGCGATCGGCGGCGCCGTCCTTTACCAGATCCTTCAGAACCTGCTGTCGAACGCGATCAAGTTCTCCGGGCGGGGCGGCCCGGTGTCGGTGCGCATCTTCGTCGCCCCGGACGGACGTCCGGCAGTGGAGGTCAAGGATCGCGGGATCGGTGTGCCACCGGAACTGATCGACAAGGTGACCCAGCCGTTCTGGCAGCGCCAGGGGCCGTTGGTGCGCAGTCACGGCGGCGTCGGCCTCGGCCTCGCCATCGTGAAGTCGCATATCGAATCGATCGAAGGCGAATTGCTGTTCGACAGCCGGCTCGACGAGGGCACCACCGTGACGGTGCTGTTTCCGGCTTCGCGGACCGTTCGGGAGGTGTGAGCAGGCGAGGCGGGCGCGGCCGGGGGTCCGGATCCGCGCCCGCGCCGATGTCGGTCTACTGACCAGTGTACCAGGAGTCGGCGTAGAAGCCGCCGCCGACGGCGCCCAGGACCCGCATGCCGCCGCGGAACGTCTCGTAGGCGGTGTGCGCCACTGGGCCGCCCATCAGGAAGCCGTCGGCCGCCGCAGTGGCGCCGACACCTGCTCCTGCGCCGCCGACCGCGGTGCCGCCGACCATGTAGTAGTAGGCCGGAATGATGAGGCCGTCGGTCGCGATTGCGGCGACCGTGGCGCCGACGATCACGCCGGCGGTGATGGCGACCACCCGGTAGCCGTCGAAGCTGGAGCCGGTGGTCTGCGCATGGGCGTCCACCGGCGCCAGTGCCATGGCCGAGGCGATCATGCCGGCCGCGGCGAGAGTCTTCAGCGTCTTCATGCCTGTCTCCTCAGATCGGTTGTTTCGCGCGCCGCTGAGGCTCCCGGCACCGCCCCCCAAACGACCGCATGTATCGGACCTCGACGGTCCCGATCCTGCGCCACTGTACGTGCCGGGATGGTCGCAGGCCAGGATCGAGTTCGTTGCGCTCAGCTGCCCATGTACCAGCTGTCGGCATACAGGCCGCCGCCGATAGCCCCCAGCACGCTGATCGCGCTGCGCAATGCATGGTAGCCGGCGTTGCCGGCTGCACCGAGGGCGGCATGGCCAAGACCCGTGGCGGCAGCGACCTCACCGGCCCCGGCCCCGGCCCCGGCGCCGGCGCCGGCGGCCATGCCGCCCGCAAGGCTCATCCCGCCGGCCACATGACCGCCGGTCGCGTAAAGATAGGCCGGCACGATCAGGCCGTCGGTGACGACCACGGCGACAGTGGCACCGACGATGACCCCCGTGGTGATGGCCAGCACCCGATAGCCGTCGAAACCGCCGGCGGTCGCCGGGACGGCGGCGGCCGGGGTCGCAGGTGCGGCAGGCGACGGAGCCGCGGGTGCGGCCGACTGGGCATGTGCGGCCAGGGGGGTGACGGCCAGGGCCGCCGTGACCAGGCCGACACCGGCCAATCTCGTGAACAGGTTCATGCAATCCCCTCCGCTGCGCCATGGCCGGACCTTCCGGACCGATCGGATGCTAGTCGGCGCAGCAGGGCTGGGCATTGTCCTGGATCAACGATGTCGACGACGATATCGCTCTAGTCGGGGTCGCTCTAGTCGGGGTCGAAGATGGCCGCCGTCGAACTGAAGCCGCCGTCGACCGGCAGTGTGTGGCCGGTGACGTAGCTGGCGTCGTCCGAGACCAGGAATGCGGCCGCCGCGGCGATCTCCTCGGGCAGGCCGTAGCGGGCCAGCGGGATGCCGCGGGTGTAGGTCGCGCGGGTGGCGGCGGTGTGGACCTTGGCGACCATCGGCGTATCGACCGGCCCCGGTGCGAGGGCATTCACCCGGATGCCGTGTGGCGCCAGCTCGATCGCGAGGCTCCGCGTCAGCCCGACCACGCCATGCTTCGAACTGGCATAGCCGACCCGCCCCGAGATGCCCTGCAGACCGGCGACGCTGCTGATGTTGAGGATGGCGCCGCCGCCGCCGGCGATCATCGCCGGGGCGACGGCCCGGGCGCAGCGATAGGATCCGGTGAGGTTGACGGCGACGATCCGCTCGAAATCCTCCGGGCGTTGCTTGAGGAACGAAACCTGCTCGCCGATACCGGCGGAGTTCACCAGGATGTCGATGCGGCCGAAGGCGTCGAGGCAGGCGGCGGCCATCGCGTCGACACTGGCGCTGTCGGTAACGTCGACCGCGACTGAACGGGCGGGGATCCCGGTCTCGGCCAGCCCGGCGGCGGCGCGCCGGGCCGGCTCGGCGGCGACGTCGGCGATCAGGACGCTCGCGCCTTCCTCGGCGAAGCGCCGCGCGATCGCCAGTCCGAGCCCGCCGCCTGCTCCGGTGACGATGGCGGCACGGCCTGCCAGGCGGAGTGACTGCGCCATGCTCAGCCCGCCGCCATCGGCTCGCCGGCTTTCGGCGCGATATGCGCGTAATTCCGGCTGCCGAACCAGAGCTGGTACTCGGGATAGGTGGTCGGCGGAAATTTCGGCGGGTTGTCCGGGTTGGTGCAGGTCGGGATGCACTCCATGACATGGTCGTAGGAGCAGTCGAAGAAGAACGGCACCGCGTAGCGGTCGCGCGGCGTGCGGTGGATCACCCGGTGCGGCGTCGACAGGAACCGCTCGTTGGTCCAGCGGTGCGCCAGGTCGCCTGTGTTGACGACGAAGGATCCGGGGATCGGCGGCGGCTCGACCCAGGTCCCGTCGGGCAGCCGGATCGCCAGGCCGGGAATGTCGGACTGGGCGAGCAGGGTGAGGAACCCGGAATCGGTGTGCGGCGCTATCGCGAACTGGTTGTCCTCGACCTCGGCCTCCGGCACCGGGGGGTAGTGGGTCATCCGCAGGGTGTACATCGGCAGGTCGAAAGCCTGGTCGAACCAGCCGGCCGGCAGGTCGAGGGCGCGGGCGTAGACCGGCAGCAGCGACTTCGCCAGCGCCTCCATGGCGTCGCAGTAGGCGACGACGTCGCGGCGGAAGCCGGGCAGGGTGCCCTCGAGGGGCCACTGGTTCGGCGCCTTGTAGCGCTTGCCGGCCAGCACGTCGGGGTGGTCCGGCCCCAGGTCGCGTTTGACGAACAGCGCTTCGTTCAGGTTCGGCTTGGTGTTGACGTTGACCTTGGAGGATCGCGTGGTGCTGCCCTTGAATGGCAGATAGCCTATGTTGTGCTCGTTGGCTTTCAGCGCCAGCTTGGCGTCCAGCGGCAGGGCGTGGAACCGGCGCGCACTCTCGAACGCGGCGTCGATGCGAGCCTGCGGCACGCCGTGGTCGACGATCACGAAGAAGCCGACATTTTCCTGGGCATGACGCAACCGGACGGCCAGCGCCTCCAGCGCGCCCGGTTCGCCGGCGCGGTACGGACCGAGGTCGAGCACCGGGATGCCGGATACCGGGACGTCGGATGCCGGGACTTGGGGTCCTGCGGTTGCCGCCATGCCATCCTCCCTCGCGTCTCCCGCCATGGCGGAATTCTGTTCAGGATTTCCAAGGATAGTCCATGTATCTCCCGACCTCGATGACGTGACCGGGCTCGACAAACCAGCTACGATGCGCTTCGGCATCGCTCTTGCTTCCAGAAAGGAACGCGACGGGCGGGGCGGCGACAGCCTGCCTGACCGTGGCCATGTCAGAGAAAGGGTCATGACCAATGGAAGACTCCAAGGACCTGTGGCTGTCGATCCGCAAGGACATCCCGGAGCGCACCGTCGCCGTCGGCTTCAATTTCGTGAACGCGTATCTCAGCGATCCGAAGATGATCCTGTTCATGGCGTCCCGGGCGAAGTTCGTCTCGAAGCTCCTGGCCGGGCGGCGAACCGTCGTCGAGGTCGGCTGCGGCGACGCATTCGGCGCCCCACTGGTCGCCCAGACCGTGGGCAGCCTGCTGTGCACCGACATCGACGAGGCGGCCATCCAGGACAACACGGCGCGGGTGACCGCGTTTCCGAACATCGCGTTCCGTTACCATGATTTCCGCGTGGCCCCTCTCGCCGAGCTCGTCGACGCCGCCTACTGCTGCGACGTGATCGAGCACGTGTTCCCGCACGAGGAGGCAGTGTTCATCGAGAACATCACAGCCAGCCTGCTTCCCGAAGGCGTGTTCGTGGTCGGCTCTCCCAACATCCACGCCAAGGAGTACGCGTCGGAGTACTCGCGCCGGGGGCATATCAATCTCAAGAGCCAGGACACGCTGCGCGAGCTGATGAGCCGGTACTTCGAGAACGTGTTCCTGTTCAGCATGAACGACGAAGTCGTGCACACCGGCTTCGCTCCGATGGCGAACTACAACTGGGCGCTGTGCGTGACCCCGAAGCGGGACCGCCGGACCGCCTGATGAACGCCGTCACCGATCTCGTCGACCGCCTGTCGCCGTCATGGCCGGCCGCCGAGCAGACGGCGGCCATGCGGGCTCTGGCCATGACCTGGTGGAACCAGCCCTCCGGGTTGTTGATCCTCAATGGTGCCGGTCACCTGCGGATCGGCCGTGGGCTGGAATCGCTGGGTCCGGCGGCACTCGGGACGATCGCCACGCGAGCGCCGTATTTCCGTGCGGCCTATCTGCTGGTGACCCGCGTCGCCCGCTGGAAGCGGTCCGGCCGGGTGGATACGGCGCCGATTGCCGGGCTGCCGCAGGACGACGCGCCGGCCGTGCTGGCAACCCTCCTGTTCCAATTTCTGACCACCGGCCGGCTGACCGAATCGCCGGCCAAGCTCGTCGGCGACCTGCGACTGCCGATAGACACCGTCATCCATTCCGCGATCGCGCTGAAGAACCTCGGCCTGATGGCGGAGGCCGAGCGCCTGGAGTTCCTCTGGGGGACGATCGAGCAGCTCATGCGCAACGCCGAGGACGTGCTGGTGCTGTCGCCGATGTTCCTGGAGAACATCGGTCACGCGATCCTGACCGCGGGGATGATCGAAGGGCAGCGGATGGGCTATTTCCGTCCGCAGCGAACCGCGGCGAAGCCGGAGACCCCGCACAATCCGTTCCTCTGCGGGATGCTGTCGCGCTTCTTCGAGCCGCTTCCGCCGACCTATCGCTTCGGTGAGATCCTGAACACCGCCAAGCTCCTGGTGCTGCCCGGCGGCCGCCGCATGGAGATGATGGAGCTGGTGTCGGAGGCCGGCCGGGTCTGGGCGGAGGGCGGGCGGCCGTTCCTCACGCTCGACGAGGACGTGCTGGAACGCGGCTGGGCCAACCTGGCCCGCTTCGGCGTGAAGCGCGGCGACCGCCTGGTCACCCTGCACGTCCGCGAGCAGGGGTACCACTCCTACGGCGACCGGGTGAGCGTCAATGAGGCCGAGCTGAACCACATCCGCAACGCTCCGATCGAGACCTATGCGGCGGCGGTGGAGCGGATCGTCGGCAACGGCGGAACCGTGGTCCGTCTCGGCAACCCCGGGATGACCGAGATCGGACATCGGCCGGGCTTCATCGACTACCCGTTCACCGACTTCCGCTGCGACTGGATGGACGTCTTCCTGGCCAGCCAGTGCCACTACAACATCGGCAGCTCGTCCGGCATGTCGTTCGTGCCGATCCTGTTCGGCCGGTCGGTGCTGTTCACCAACTACATCACGCTCGCGAGCATGATCGACAGCCCCTCGGTCGTCACGCTGTTCAAGCCGCTGCGCGACCGGGCGGACCGGCTGGTGCCGTTCGACGAGCACGCCCGGCGGTTCCGCTATGTGCACAACGACATCGAGCTCGACTTCCACGGCATAACGCACGCCTACAACACCGCCGAGGACATCGACGAGGCGGTGGCGCTGATGGAGCGCTACGTCGACCCGGTCACCGGGCTGCTGACGGCGCCGGACGAGGTGTTCCGCGCGGGGCGGGAGGCGTTCGAGCGATCGGCCGTGGCGCGACGGCCGAACATCCCCCCCGGGTTCTGGGAACGGCATTATGGCTCGATGGCGGATGGAGGACAGGCGGCATGACCAGCGGACGTGACGCGGCGCGATTGCGGGCGGTCGCCGATCCGGCGGATGCGGGAGCCCTGTTGCGCGCGATCTGGCCGCTGCGGTCCCGCGCCGACATCGCGCGGTGCTCCAAGCTGGTCCGTCGCCTGGTGGTGCTCGGCATGCCGGTGGCGCAGGCAAGCGCCGTGGCGGTGCAGGTCCGCAATCTCCTCGCCTTCCTGACGGCCCGGGCCGGCCGCCACCGGCAGTCGAAGACGTGGCGCATCACTGCGCCGGACGGCCGCAGCATTCTGTTGCCGGTCGGCGATCCGGCCAGCCGGGCGTTCAAGGATCTGGTCGACGGCTATGACGGCTTCTACGAGCGGGCGCTGATCGAGTTCATCGTGCAGCGGCTGGGGCCGGACGACGTGATGGTCGATGTCGGCGCGCATGTCGGCTATGTGAGCTGCTTCGCCGCCACCACCGGGGCGGCGGTGTTCGCCTTCGAGATCCAGCGCGAGCTGTTCCCATTGATCGAAGAGGCGGCGACCATCAACGGCCTCGACCTGCTGCGCGTACTCCACGCCGGTGCCGCGCAGGCGGCGGGTCTGTCGGCGATCCCGCGCTCCGGGTCGACGCTCGGCGGGCAGCTGACCGACGTGAAGGTCGACGGCGGCGGCTTCGACCCCGGGACCATCCTGCAGGACTACGTGGTAACGGTGTCGCTGGACGAGGCGTTCTCCGACAAGCCGACCGCCCCGAGGATCGTCAAGATCGATGCCGAGGGCCACGAGATCGGCATCCTGCGGGGCGCGCGGCGAATCATCGAGCGCGGCGAGACGACCTTCGTCGTCGAGTACCACGCCCACATGATCGGCAGCTTCGGCCATTCGCCGGAAGATCTGTTCGCGCTGTTCGACGCCGCGCGATGGGAGGCGTTCCAGCTCGACGACGACGGCCTCTCGCCGGTCGCCGGGATCGGCGACGTGGTTCCCGATCCGCACGACCCGAACCCGAAGCTCGTGTTCCAGCCGCGCCGCGCGGCCGGGGGGCTGAGGCGGCGCGGCTGAACGACCGGCCAGATAGTTGCCCCATTCTCCCTGTCGTCATCCCGGACCGGCCCGCCCTTGGCGGGACGGAGCTGGGACCCACCGAGCGACGTGCGCTGGATTCGGCCTCCGCGGCCCCGGGTCGCCTCTGCGCGTCGCCCGGGATGACGACAAGGGAGAGGAGGGGCGCCGGGGTGTGAAGGGAGAGGGGCCGCCGGGGCCGGGTGAGCGGCCCGCAGAACCGGCAGATCGAGCTCAGTCGAGGAACCTTGGCACCTGGTCGAGCGACGTGCTGGTGACCCAGCCCAGCGGATGCGCGTAGCCGTAGAAGTCCAGGTGCTCGCTGCGGAACCACGGATCGTCGCGGATCGCCGCTTCGTAGGCGGCGCCGAGCGCGTAGAACCGGTCGTTGCGCGCCTTGTCGGGCTGCCAGGTGCCGGCGATGCAGCCCAGCATCTCGCGGGTCGCGTCGGCCAGGGCGTCGGGCGTGTTCTCGACCAGCTCGACACCGTGCTCGGCGAACTCGGCGTCGCGGGCGATCGGCGCCAGCCGCCGGTCCAGGATCTCCCGGTAGGTCAGGAAACGGCCGGTGCCGACGTCCCGGTAGGGCTTGAACAGCATCAGGTCCTGATGGTGCGGGATCGTCAGGTGCTCGATCGGCAGGTTGGTGCGCAGGGTGCGCCGGCCGAATCCCGCCAACACCGCCATCGGACCGGAGTTCTGCAGGACGCCGAAGGCGCAGCGCGCCAGGACGAACAGGTCGACGGCGCGGTCCTCGGGAACGGCGTCGGGCAGGCTGAGGTAGCCGTCCCAGTCGCCCGGCGGCAGTTGCAGCCCCGGCTCGCCGACACGCACTACCTGGTAGCCGGCATCGAGGACCGCCCGGACCGACGCGCCGTAGTGCTCCGCCGATACCGAGCGATGGCCGTGGTGCGCGTGGCCCGGGAGATACCGCATCGTGCGCATGTGGAAGGCCGCGAACGGCGCTTCCGGGTCGAAGCCGAGGCTGCGCAGCCGCCCGGCGCAGCGGTCCGCCAGGGCATCGGGAAGCTGCAGCGGGGCCATGCGAAGGCCGGCGGCGACGCGTCGCCAGCAATCGGTGATCAGCATGCGGGGCGACTGCAGCAGCAGGTGGATACGCTTCAGGTCCGCCATGCCGCCGTCGATATAGCCCATCGTCAGGATGACCTGATCGTCGGTCTCAACGAAGACGAAGCCGTCGCCCAGGCAGTCGCGCACCCACGGATTGGTGCCGGGCCGATCCATCCGGCCGGTGACGATCACCATCCGCCGATAGCGGTCGCCATACAGCGTCTTGAGGATCTGCGGTTCGAGGGTGAGATGGCCGAGGCGGTCGGACTGCGTGAGGATGTAGACCAGCGTCGGCTGCTCCGGGTCGAGATGCGGCAGCACCAGACGGAACAGCCGTTCCAGGTTCTCGCGGGTCACGAAGCGCGCCCGCATGTCGCGTTCGAAGGCCTGCGCATCGGGGCGCGGGCCGGCCTGTCCGTCGCCGGTGCTCATCGCGCCGCCTCCGGCTTGCCGGTGAAGGAGCCGACGAGGCCCGCCCAGTTGTCACGGGCGACCCAGCCGAGGGCGTGCTCGGCGGCGCGGCTGTCGAGCGGGCTGGCGGCCGGGTCCGCGGCGAACCAGCCGGCATCGCGCAACTCGGGGAGCCGGCCGTAGGCCTTCGCGACCCACCCCAGGGCGTCGACCCGGCCGAGCGTGTCGCGCGCGGCCACGATATAGGCGGCGAAAGGTGCTGTGTCGGCGAGCAGGGCGGCGCGGAACGCCGCGGCCGCATCGCGCGAGGTGACGAAGCAGCGATGCGCCGGCAGCGCGCCGTAGCGCGGCCCGTCGATGGCGAAGCCGGGATGACCCTCCGCAGGGCTCAGCGTCGCCAGCTCTGCCAGGATCTCGCGCAGCTTCTCCGGCCGCACGATCAGCGTCGGGCGCAGGCAGACGATCGAGCCGATGCCGCCGCGCCGCGCGACGCTCTCGGCGGTGCGCTCGATCAGCGCCTTGGTCAGGTCGTAGGTGCGGGTCGGCCGCTGCGGGTGCGCCTCGTCGACCGGCAGGTAGTCGGGCGCGTTGCGCGGGTTGAAGCCGAGGGCGGCCGACGACGAGGCGATCACCACTTTCGCGACCCCGGCCTCCTCGCAGGCGTGCAGCAGGTTCCAGGTCCCCTGAACGTTGACCTCCATGTAGCGCTGCTCCGGCACCGGCGTGCCGTCGTCGATGCCGGCGAGGTGCACGACCCGGTCATGGCCGCGCACGGCAGCGCGGACGGCGTCGAGGTCGCGCATGTCGACCGGGCGGAACACCACGTCCTGCACCGGCCGGCGGATGTCGAGCACGTCGACCGCATGGTCCGGCAGCAGGGCATCCACCACATGGCGGCCGAGCAGGCCGCCGCCGCCGGTCACCAGCACCTTCGGTCGTGACATCCGCATCCTCGCGCTCGACGGTCTGGCGGCGTATGCAGCCAGCGCGGCATAGTAGCGTGCTCATCGGCAGGGGAAACACGGGAGCGTTCGCATGCGGGTCCTGGTCAACGGTGTCCGGCTGTTCTTCGACGTCGAGGGAGCGGCGCTGGTGCCCGATGGCCCGCGGCTGCGCCGCAAGCCGACGCTGATCGTCCTGCATGGCGGGCCGGGGGCGGATCACAGCACGCTGAAGCCCTGGTTCGCCCGGCTCTCCGACATCGCGCAGGTGGTCTGGCTCGACCACCGCGCCAACGGCCGCAGCGACGACGGCCCGCCGGCAGCCGAGACCCTGGCGCAATGGGGCGACGACATAGCCGGGTTCTGCGCCGCCCTGGAGATCGAGAAGCCGATCCTCTACGGCCTGTCCTTCGGCGGCTTCGTGGCGCAGTCGGCGGTGATCCGTCACCCCGAACTGCCGTCGCGGCTGATCCTGGCCTCGACCGCCTGCCGCTCGGTGTTCGAGCGCAAATACGACGCCTTCGAGGCCATGGGCGGCCCCGATGCGCGGCGCGCCGCCGAGCGGTTCTGGGGCGGGGCGATCGACAGCGAGGCCGGTGTGGTCGACGACTGGGACCGGCACTGCCGGCCATACTACAACACCACGCCGCAGGATCCCGAAGCGCGCTCACGCGTGGTGCGGCGGGCCGCCACCGAGGCTCGCTTCTTCCGGGCCGACGGCGAGCGCTGGCGCATGGATTTCCGCGCCGATCTGGCGCGGGTCCGCTGCCCGACCCTGGTGCTGGCCGGCGACCGCGACCCGGTCACGCCGCTGGCCGACGCCGAAGAGATTGCGGCACATCTGCCGCCGGACCTGGTGCGCTACGCGGTCGTCCGCGGCGCCGGCCACGGCCCGCACCGCGACCGGCCGGAGGAGACGGAAGCGATCCTGCGGGAGTTCATCGCAGGGGATGCCTGACCGCCGTCTGTCGAGAACGAGGTGTCGGCGTCTGCCCCGGTAGCGCCGCAAACCCGTTTGCAGCGCGCGTGCGGCTCCCCCTAAGATGCGGCGACCCGCTTCCTCCCGGACTGCCGACTGACGGAGACCCCCATGGCGCTCGCGGCGAACGACCAGACCAAGCCGAACGACCTCGATCCGTTCTGGATGCCCTTCACAGCGAACCGGCAGTTCAAGAAGCAGCCACGGATGTTCGTCGAGGCCGAGGGCATGCACTACACCACCGCCGAGGGGCGCAAGGTGCTGGACGGCACCTCGGGCCTGTGGTGCTGCAACGCCGGCCATCGCCGCAAGCCGATCATCGAGGCGGTGCAGCGACAGGTCGAGAAGCTCGACTTCGCCCCGACCTTCCAGATGGGCCACCCGCTGTCTTTCGAGTTCGCCTCGCGGCTGACCCAGATGATCGAGGGCTTCAGCCAGGTGTTCTTCACCAACTCCGGCTCGGAGGCGGTCGACACCGCGCTGAAGATCGCGCTCGCCTACCAGCGCGCCATCGGCCAGGGCACCCGCACCCGGCTGATCGGTCGTGAGCGCGGCTACCACGGGGTCGGCTTCGGCGGAATTTCAGTCGGCGGCATCGTCTCCAACCGCAAGACCTTCGGCACCATGCTGACCGGCGTCGACCATCTGCCGCACACCCACGACCTGGCCCGGAACGCCTACACCCGCGGCGAGCCGGAGCACGGCGCCAACCTGGCCGACGACCTGGAGCGGCTGGTGGCGTTGCACGACGCTTCGACCATCGCCGCCGTCATCGTCGAGCCGGTGGCCGGCTCAACCGGCGTGCTGATCCCGCCGAAGGGGTACCTGAAGCGCCTGCGCGAGATCTGCGACAAGCACGGCATCTTGCTGATCTTCGACGAGGTCATCACCGGCTTCGGCCGGCTCGGCGCGCCGTTCGCCTCCGACTACTTCGGCGTCAAGCCGGACCTTTTCACCACCGCCAAGGGCATCACCAACGCGGTCGTGCCGATGGGTGCGGTGTTCTGCCGCGACGGCATCTACGACGCCTTCATGGACGCGCCGGACAATTCCATCGAGTTGTTCCACGGCTACACCTATTCCGGCCATCCGCTGGCCTGCGCCGCCGGCCTCGCGACAATCGACCTGTACAAGGACGAGGGGCTGTTCGAACGGGCGGCGGATCTGGCACCGTACTGGGCGGACGGGCTGCACTCGCTGAAGGGCGGCAATCACGTCATCGATATCCGCAACATCGGCATGGTCGGCGCCATCGAGTTGCAGCCGCTCGCCGGCAAGCCGACGGCCCGCGCCTTCGACGCCTTCCTGAAATCCTATGAGAAGGGCCTGCTGGTCCGCACCACCGGCGACATCATCGCGCTGTCGCCGCCGCTGATCGTCGAGAAGGGCCAGATCGACTTCATCATCGACACCGTGAGCGACGTGCTGAAGACGGTGCACTGACGGCGGCGTACGCGGCGGCGGTATCGAGTCCACCGGTGGCTTGGGATTCCCAGCGGAGTCGGCTACATTTGTTGCTTCGTGTCGGCCTCCGCGGTCCGGCGCGCGGGGATGACGGGGTGAAGACGGCATGACGACACGGCGCACACGGATGTGCCTCGTGGCCGGATCGGCGCTGATGCTGGTCGGGCTGCTCGGCGCGTGCGCTGAGTTCGGCCAGTCCATGCAGAAGGCGGCGGATGACATTTCCGCCGCCTTCCAGCCGAAGGAGGAGGCGCCGCCGCAGCAGGTACCCACCTCCTACTGCTATCGTACGCTCGGCAAGGTGAACTGTTACAGCCAGCCGCTGCCCGGCAGCGAGGCGAACCGGCTGATCGGCTACCAGGGACCGCCACCCCGGTCGACCAGCGGCACCGGCCCACTCAGTCCGTGACCGTGCCGGTGCTTCCTTTCGCCCACTGTCGAGTGTGCTGGTGAGACGCTCAGCAATTGTCCTTCTGCTCTCGTTGACGGCAGGGATCGCGGGACAGCAGGCCGCCGGCATCGCATCGGCCGTGGCCGAGGTCCCGGTGCCGCGGAACTATGGCGACGCGATGCGCTGGTACCGGGACGCCGCCCGGGCCGGCGATCCCAAGGCCATGTTTTATCTCGGCCTGACGCTGGAGCAGGGCCTGCAGGAGCAGCCGCGTCCGGCGGAGGCGGTCGCCTGGTACAAGCGCTCGGCCGAGGCCGGCTTCGCGCTGGCGCAGTTCAAGCTGGGCGTGCTCTACCAGACCGGCACCGTGGTGCCGCAGAATCTCGAGCAGGCACGCACCTGGTACGCCAAGGCGGCGGCGCAGGGCATGGCGTCGGCGACCTATAACCTCGCCGTCCTGCTGGAGGCGGGGCAGGGTGGCCCGGCGGAGCCGTCGCGTGCCGTCGAGCTGTATCGCGAGGCCGCACGCAACGGGGTATCCGAGGCATTCCTGAACCTCGGCAATCTCTACGCCAGCGGCCAGGGCGTCGAGGCGGACGCGGTGCAGGCGCTGGCCTGGCTGTATCTCGCCGGCGAGGCCGGGGTCGAGGGTGCGGACGACCTGCGGCGGCCGGTCGAGGCGGTGCTGTCCCAGGCGGAGCGGGATCAGGCCGTCGAACGCGCCCGGCGTTGGAAGGCCGAGAACGGTCGCTGAAACCGAGCGGAGCTTGCCGGCGGCCCTCGCGTTCCGTAGGAAGGCCGGGGCCCGGGCTGGGAGATGGGGATGCGGCCGCCACTCTGTGTCGACCTGGACGGCACGCTGATCAGGACCGACCTGCTGTACGAGACGCTGCTGGCGGCATTGCGCCGCCGGCCATGGATTGTCCTGGCGCTGCCGTTCTGGCTGCTCGGCGGGCGCGCCCGGCTGAAGGCCCGGCTGCTCGAGGCTTCGGCCGGTGGCGTGGATGTCGAGTCACTGCCGCTCACCGAGGACCTGGTCGCCTACCTGCATGCCGAGAAGGCGGCCGGCCGGCGGATCGAGCTGGTCTCGGCTTCCGACCGCCGCATCGTCGAGCGGGTCGCCGAGCGGGTCGGGGTGTTCGACGCGGTGCTCGGCAGCGACGGGAAGACCAACCTCAAGGGCCCGGCGAAGGCGGAGGTGCTGGCGGCCCGGCATCCGGACGGCTTCGTGTATGCCGGCGACGCCGTCGCCGATCTCGCGGTGTGGGAGCGGGCGGCCGGTGCCATTCCGGTGAACGCGGCGATCGCCCGCACGGCGGCGATCACCGCCCGCACGCCGGTCGAGGTGTCGTTCGGCGAGGTGCCCCGGCCGCTGCCGGCGCTGGTCCGCGCCCTGCGGCCGCATCAGTGGGCGAAGAACGCGCTGATCCTGCTGCCCTTGTTGTTGACCCGGGCCTATGAGAGCCCTGCGGTGCTGCTGGCGGCAGCGGCGACGATCGCGCTGTTCTCGATCGCGGCGAGCGGGACCTATCTGCTGAACGACCTGCTGGACCTGACCGCCGACCGCTCGCATCCCAGCAAGTGCCGCCGGCCGCTGGCGTCCGGGGCGCTGCCGATCCCGGTCGCCCTGCTGCTGTCGCCCGTGCTGATCGCCGCCGGGCTGTTCGGCACCCTGGCGGTCGACCCGGACGTGTTCCTCTGCCTGCTGGTCTACCTGACACTGACGCTCGCCTATTCCTTCGGCCTGAAGACCTTGCCGATCGTCGATGTCCTGGCACTCGGCGCGCTGTTCACGCTGCGGCTGCTGGCCGGTCATCTGCTGGTCGATGGCGGCGCGCCGGCCTGGCTGCTCGTGTTCAGCATGGCGCTGTTCACCAGCCTGGCGCTGGTCAAGCGGCTCACCGAGGTGCGCGGGCTGGAGGAGCGGGGACTGGTCGCGGCCCCGGGCCGCGGCTACCGGGCCGGCGACGGGCCGTTCATCACCGCGCTCGGGCTGACCACCGGCATCGCCTCGGTGCTGATCTTCATGATCTACCTGGTCGCCGATCCACTGCACGGGATGCGGCTGGCCGATCCGAACTGGCTGTGGGTGGTGCCGGCGGTGCTCGGCTGGTGGCTGCCGCGGGTCTGGTTGCTGGCCACCCGTGGCGAGATGCACGACGACCCCGTGGTGTTCGCCCTGAAGGACCGTGCCAGCCTGGTGATGGGGGCAGTGGCGATGGCCGCCGTGCTGCTGGCCGGATGACCGGCCCGATCGTCCGCGACGATGACCGCCTGCTGGCCTGGGGTCGGGTGCATCGCGGCCGGCAGCGGGTCGCCGCACCCGCCTGGCCGCGCGAGCTGGAGGCGGTGGCGCGCGCCTCGGCTGGCACCGGCGGCACAACGCTGGCGCGCGGCCTCGGCCGCTCCTACGGCGACAGCGGTCTCAACATTGGCGGCGGCGTGGTGGCAATGGCCGGCCTCGACCGGGCCATCGCCTTCGACCGGGCGACCGGGGTGCTGCGCGCCGACGCCGGCATGTCGCTCGATGCGGTCCTGCGCCTGGCCGTCCCGGCCGGCTGGTTCGTGCCGGTGACGCCGGGCACCAAGTTCGTGACCCTTGGCGGGGCGGTTGCCAACGACGTGCATGGCAAGAACCACCATGTCGCTGGCACGTTCGGCCGTCACGTCCGGCGCCTCGGCCTTTGGCGATCCGACCGCGGGCTGCTGGAGTGCGGGCCGGATGTCGAGCCGGAGCTGTTCGGCGCGACCATCGGCGGGCTCGGGCTGACCGGGATCATGCTCTGGGTCGAGCTGGCGCTGGTGCCGATCGGCTCATCGGCGATGCAGGTCGAGAACCGGCGCTTCGACGGCCTCGACGGATTCTTCCGGTTGTCGGAAGAGGGTGCGGACTGGCCCTACACCGTGGCCTGGGTCGATACGCTGGCGGCCGGGCCGGCGCTCGGGCGCGGGGTGTTCTCGCGCGGCCGCCACGCCCCCTCCGGGCCGCTGGTGCCGCACCGCTCCGGCGGACCTTCGGTGCCGTTCGACGCCCCGGGGTTCCTGCTCAACCGCTGGACTGTCGGCGCCTTCAACCGGCTGTATCATGCCCGGCCCGGTGCCGAGTTCAGCGGTACCCAGCCCTACGACCCGTTCTTTTATCCGCTCGACCGGGTGCGGAACTGGAACCGGCTGTACGGCCCCCGCGGGTTCTACCAGTGGCAATGCGTGATTCCGCCGGGCGCCGCGCGGCAGGCGGTCCGCGTGCTGCTGGAGCTGATCACGCGCAGCGGCGAGGCGTCGTTCCTGGCGGTGCTGAAGGAGTTCGGCGACTTGGCCTCGCCCGGCCTGCTGTCGTTCCCGCAGGCCGGCACGACGCTGGCCCTGGACTTCCCGAACCGAGGCGCGCGTACCTTGGCGCTGCTGGCCGACCTGGACCGGGTTGTGGCGGAGGCCGGCGGCCGGCTATACCCGGCCAAGGACGGCCGGATGCCGGCGGCGGCCTTCCGCAGCGGCTATCCGGAATGGCGGGACCTGGAGCAGCGGCGCGACCCGATGCTGCTGTCCGGCTTCTGGCGGCGCGTGGCGCATGACGGGTAACGGGTAGCAGGCAAATGGCGGTATCGCAGCGGGTTCTGGTTCTGGGTGCCACCTCGGCGATCGCCGAGCGCTGGTGCCGGCTGCGCGCCGCGCGCGGCGACCGGCTGATGCTGGTGGCGCGCGACCCGCAGCGGCTGGCGGTGATCGCTGCCGACCTGAAGGCCCGCGGGGCGGCGGACGTGCTGACCGCCGACAGCGACCTTGGCGATCCCGAGGGTGCCGCCGAGCGCTTCGCCGCCTTCGTCGACCGGCTCC
>Ga0209024_1000794_pt1 | contig 40451 bp, 34 predicted proteins | sample AutmiccommunBRH5_FD_187380 | JGI IMG/M metagenome (GOLD analysis project Ga0209024, IMG submission 187380) | Deep subsurface microbial communities from Mt. Terri, Switzerland - Autotrophic microbial communities BRH/5 (SPAdes) (version 2) | ecosystem: Environmental > Aquatic > Deep subsurface >... | reverse complement strand
GGGCACTGTATTCAGTTACCTGCCTATTCGTGTGGGCGACACGTTCACTGATGAAAAGGCACTGCAAGCCATTCGCTCACTTTTTGCCACCGGTTTTTTTGAAGATGTAAAAATTTCTGCCAAGGGCGATGTGCTTGTGGTGACGGTGGTTGAACGCCCGGCGATTGCGTCGGTAGAAATCAATGGCACCAAGGAATTTGACAAGGAAACATTGAAGGAAGCCCTGAAAGGGGTTGGAATCGGGGATTCGCTGATTTTCGATCGCTCCCTGCTGGACAAGGCCGAACAGGAATTGAAGCGTCAATACCTGTCACGAAGCAAATACGGCGCGCAGGTTCAAACCCGCGTGGATCAGTTGGCGCGCAACCGCGTGGGGATTACTTTCAATGTGGATGAAGGCGAATCTGCATCCATCAAGCAATTGAAAATTCTCGGCAACAAAGACTTTTCAGAAGAAGACTTGCTCGACGAGTTTGAGCTGAGCACTGGCGGCTTTATGTCCTGGTACAGCAAGAACGACCAGTATTCTCGCCAGAAATTGAGCGGTGACATTGAAAAGCTGCGCTCGTTTTACTTGAACCGTGGTTACGCTGATTTCAACATCGAGAACACGCAGGTTCAGATCGCCCCCAACAAACAAGACATTTTCATCACACTGACAATCAAGGAAGGCGAGAAGTTTACCTTCGGCAATGTAGAACTGACTGGCCAACTGCTGGGACGGGATGAAGAACTGCGTTCGCTGCTGCAAGTCAAAAAAGGCGAAACGTTCAACGGCGAATTGCTGACTGACAGCACAAAGGCCATTCAAGACCGCTTGGGCAATTACGGCTACGCTTTTGCCAATGCCAACGTTATCCCCGAACTGGACCGTGAAAACCGCGTGGTGAATATTAACGTGGCCGTCGATACAGGTAAACGTGTGTATGTTCGCCGCATGAATGTGGGTGGCAACACGCGGACCAAAGACGAAGTAGTTCGCCGTGAATTCCGTCAGTTTGAATCATCCTGGTACGATTCCCGCAAAATTCAGCTGTCCAAGGAACGTGTCGACCGTTTGGGTTACTTCTCAAAAGTGGACATTGAAACACAACCTGTTCCCGGCACATCCGATCAGATTGATGTGAACATGCAAGTGGAAGAAAAGCCCACCGGTAACTTGCTGCTGGGCGCTGGCATTTCCAGTACCGACAGCCTTGTGTTGTCCGCTGCCATTCAGCAGCAAAACCTGTTTGGTACAGGCAAAACAGTGGGGCTGGAATTAAATACCAGCAAAGTAAACCGCACCATTTCTTTTTCACAAACAGATCCGTATTTCACCATCGACGGTGTGTCTCGCAGCTTCGAGGTATACAACCGCCGCACTGATCCAAGTGCATTGAATCTGGGTGATTACATCATCGAAACCACAGGTGCAGGCCTGCGGTTTGGCTACCCTATCAGCGAATATGAGCGCCTTTCTTTCGGTGCAGGCTATGAAGGCACTGATCTTGAAGTTGGACCATTTAGCCCGGCACGTTTTCAGCAGTATGTGAATGACTTCGGCAATTCAAGCTACGCTGTTTTGCTCAACGCTGGCTATTCTTACGATTCCCGCGATTCCGCAATTGCCCCAACTCGTGGCCGCGTGCGGCGCTTGACCGCTGAATACGCAACGCCGCTTGGCGATCAGGAATTCATTCGAACTACCTATCAGGAACAGCATTATTTCCCGATCGGAAAACTGTACACACTGGCTTTGAACGGCGAAATTACGGGCGGCTTTGGTTTGGGTGATTCGCCATACCCAATTTTCCGAAATGTGTACGCAGGTGGTATTGGTACCGTGCGCGGCTACCGTTCATCCACACTTGGCCCGCGTGACGCGGACAACGTACCCATCGGTGGTTCCAAGCGCGTTATTGCAAATGCTGAATTCTTTTTCCCCATTCCTGGCATGACCAAAGACCGCACTTTCCGTGCCTTCACTTTCCTGGATGCCGGTAACGTGTTCCAAAGTACCGAGAAGGTCAAGCTTGGTGAACTGCGTTATTCAACCGGTGTGGGTATTTCCTGGCTGTCGCCAGTGGGGCCCTTGAAGTTCAGCCTGGGTGTGCCGCTGAACCAAGAACCTCAGGATGAGACCCAACGTGTCCAGTTCACCATTGGTACGGGTTTCTAAATAACTTATTCGAATTTATATTGGAGAACAGTTTTGAATAGCGTGAAAAAATTGTTGATTGGTGGTGCCTTGTCACTGGCTGTGATTCTTCCAAACATCGCGACGGCTCAAGCCGCTACGAAAATTGGTTTTGTGAACACGGAACGGATTTTGCGCGACTCCAAGTTTGCAGTTGAGTCCCAGAAAAAACTGGAACGCGATTTTTCCAAGCGCCAGAAAGAACTGGAAGACCTGGCCACCAAAGTAAAAACTGAAGCCACGAAACTGGACAAAGACGCTATTACCTTGCCAGAAGCCGAAAAGGTTCGTCGCCAGCGTGACCTGGCTGAAATGGACCGTGATTTTCAGCGCAAGCGCCGCGAATTTGAAGAAGACCTGGCCCAACGCAAAAACCAGGTTGTGGGTGAACTGGTGGAGCGCGCAAACCGTGTGATTCGCCAAATTGCCGAGAAAGAAAATTACGATATTATTTTCCAGGAAGCTGTTTACGCCCACAAGCGTATTGATATCACTGACCAAGTGCTCGGCAGCCTGGACAACGCCAAGTAACACGAGAACGCGCGCGCATGAATTTCGTTGAAACGAAGCTGGGCGACCTGGTCGCAATATTTGGTGGTCGGCTTGCTTCGTTTGATGGTGGCGCAGTGCTTGCGCCTGATGTGTTGTTGCGCGGTATTCTGCCCATTGAAAAAGGTGACTCAAATCACCTTGGATTTCTGGCGAACCCCAAGTTTCGTGATCAATTGCTTGGCACTGAAGTTGGGGTGGTCCTTGTTCGTGAATCGCAATTCCACGCGCTTTGTGAATACCTGAACAGCCAACAAAACGCACGCATCAAGCCAATCGCCTGGCTGGTCAGCGATCCCTATCTGTATTACGCCAAATTACAACAGTGGTGGGTTGCCCGCAGCGAATTCAAACCCGCGCCCGGTGTTCATCCGCGTGCTGTGGTTGACCCCACAGCCACCGTTTCCGCCACCGCCAGCATTGCGGCCAATTGCGTGATTGGTGCGCACGCCAGAATAGGCGAGGGCAGTCGCATTGAAGCAGGTGTGGTGCTGGGCAACCACGTTGAAGTGGGTAGTTTTACCCGCATTTACCCCAATGTAACCGTGTATGACGAGTGCATGATCGGTGCGCACTGCATCATTCACGCTGGCGCGGTAATTGGGGCAGATGGCTTTGGTTTCGCCAATGAAAAAGGCACTTGGGTAAAAATTCCACAAGTGGGTCGTGTGGTAGTCGCTGATCAGGTTGAAATTGGCGCCAACACTACGATTGACCGTGGTGCGCTAGATGACACGCTGATTGGGTTTGGCGTAAAACTGGATAATCAGATCCAGATCGCTCACAATGTGGAAATTGGTGAACATTCTGCCATGGCTGGTTGCGTTGGCATTGCGGGCAGTACCCGCATTGGTGCGCGTTGCACTGTGGGTGGTGCCGCCATGGTGTTTGGCCACTTGAATATTCCAGATGGCACACATGTTTCAGGTGCGTCTGTGGTCATGAGCAGTATCAAGGAGCCCGGTGCCTACACAGGCATCTTCCCCTTGCAGGAACACAAAGACTGGGAGAAAACAGCCGTTACTCTCAAACAATTACTCAAGTTGCGCGGTGAAGTGCGTGAGTTGAGAAATAAGCTGAAAAAACAATAAACCTTAATAAGTGTGAACTCAGAAGCTATGAATACGCCAGTTATGGACATCAAAGGCATTTTGGAAAATTTGCCGCACCGTTACCCTTTTGTACTCGTGGATCGGGTGCTTGAACTTGAACCCAATGTTCGCATTCTTGCCCAGAAAAACGTCAGTTACAACGAGCCTTTTTTCCCCGGGCACTTCCCGATTCACCCGGTCATGCCGGGAGTATTGATCATGGAAGCGCTGGCGCAGGCAGCAGGGCTTTTGTCGTTCAAATCCATGGAAGCGTCACCTGACAAAAACCTGGTGTACTACTTTGTGGGCATCGACAACTGCCGTTTTAAAAAGCCCGTGGTGCCAGGTGATGTCTTGATGCTGGATGTCCAGGTGGAGCGTGTTTCGCGTGGTATCTGGAAGTATTCCGCAAAAGCGCTGGTGGATGGCAATGTGGTGGCGCTTGCTGATTTGATGTGCACGGCCCGCGAAGTTTAAGGAACACTTTCAAATGCCCATACACGCGTCTGCAATTGTTGACCCCAAGGCAGAACTGGACAGCACGGTAGAAGTTGGGCCGTTCTCTGTCATTGGTCCCCATGTAAAAATTGGCGCTGGTACCAAAATTGGCCCGCACATGGTGATCAGCGGCCACACCACCATTGGGCAAGACAATGTGTTTCATGGCTCTTCCACCATTGGTGGCGATCCGCAAGACAAAAAATACAAGGGCGAGCCCACTGAATTGATTATTGGTGACCGCAACACCGTGCGCGAATACTGCACCTTTAACACCGGCACGGTTCAAGACGGTGGCAAAACCACGATGGCCAACGACAACTGGATTATGGCCTACGTGCACATTGCGCACGACTGCCACATTGGCAGCAACACCATTATTGCCAACAGCGTGCAATTGGCCGGCCATGTTGTTATTGGCAACTGGGTTATTCTGGGCGGCATGAGCGGCATACACCAATTCATTCGAGTGGGCGACCACGCCATGACTGCATTTCAAACCAAGCTGATGCAAGACGTACCGCCCTTTGTCATGGCGGCAGGCTACCCTGCAACGCCTGCTGGAATTAATTCGGAAGGTTTAAAGCGCCGGGGGTTTTCACCCGATGCAATTCTGAATATCAAACGGGCCTACAAGGCGATTTATCGCCAGGGTTTAAGCATTGCTGAATCCAAAGAAGCCATTGATGCGCTTGCTGCGGCGGCACCGGATGACGCCAAGCCGCACCTTGTGCACATGAGGGTGTTTTTGGACGAAGCCACACGCGGCATCATTCGCTAGGCGATGGCGGGCTCAACAACACCTTATCCCACAGTCCCTGTGGATCTTGCCATTGCTGTGGGCGAGGCCTCGGGGGACTGGATTGGTGCCTTGGCCATTGAGCATCTGATACAAACCCAAGCTGTTCGCATGGAAGGAATTGCCGGTCCCAAGCTGCGTGAATTGGGCGTTCAACCCTTGCACGGTTCAGAAGAGCTTTCCGTGCGCGGTTATGTCGAGGTAATTCGGCATTTGCCCCGCTTGCTTAAAATGCGGAAAAACCTGATTCGGCACTGGTCTGTTTCAAACCGCCCCAAGGTGTTTGTGGGTGTGGACGCCCCCGATTTTAATTTGAACCTTGAGCTTGCCTTGCGGGAAAGCGGCATTCCTACAGTGCACGTGGTGTGCCCGTCCATTTGGGCCTGGCGCATGGAACGTATTCACAAAATCAAGGCGGCCTGCAGCCATGTGTTGTGCATTTTCCCGTTTGAACCGGAAATTCTGGCCAAGGAAGGGATTTCAGCCACTTACATTGGTCATCCCATGGCCGCCTTGGTGCCGGAAAAAATTGATTCAACCGCATACCGTGCCAAATTGAACCTGCAAAGTGATGGGCAATTGTTGGCGGTGTTGCCCGGCAGCCGTGGGGCAGAAGTTAAACACATCGGCCCTGCGTTTGTGCAGGCCGCCGTTGAGTTACTCAAACAAAAACCAGAGTTGCGTTTTGTGACACCCATGCCACCTGGCAGCAGCCTGCTGGGCATATTCAAAGCCATGATTCCGGCCCAACTGCAGGATCGCTGGGCACTGGTGGAAGGCAAATCACATGAATGCATTGCCGCCGCAAATGCAGTGATGCTGGCCAGCGGCACCGCCACGCTTGAAGCGATGATGTACCGCAAGCCCATGGTGATTGCCTACAAAATGCCGTGGTTAAGCTACCAAATGATGAAGGGCAAAGGCTATATGCCGTATGTGGGTTTGCCCAACATTTTGTTGAATGAATTCGCAGTGCCCGAGCTGTTGCAAGATGATGCAACACCGACCGCACTGGCTGAAAAAGCACTGTTTCAACTCGACAATGACGTCAACCGCACCCGGCTTGAAACGCTGTTTGCAGAACAACACCAACGCTTGCTTAAACCGTCGGGCGAAATTGCAAGCCGCGTGATCCAGCAGGTGATGCATGGCTAAATTTCAGGAGTGGCCTGAAATCCAGGCTTACGCCACGGAACATGGCCTGCAGGTAATTGGTGTGGATGAAGCAGGGCGCGGCCCCTTGTGTGGCCCTGTGGTGGCTGGCGCTGCATTGCTGGATACACCCAACACCATCGAAGGGTTGGCCTGTTCAAAAACATTAAGCCCCAAAAAACGCGATGTGCTTGTACTGCGCATTCAGGAACACGCTCGAGCAAGCGCGATTGCCCAAGCCACTGTGGAGGAAATTGACCGACTGAACATTTTGCAAGCCAGTTTGTTGGCCATGTGGCGGGCAGTTGACTTGGTGGTGCAGCAGGCAGGCCTTAAACCAGAAGAATGCCTGATCGCTGTGGATGGCAACAAACTGCCCAAATGGCCCTACAAGGCCATTGCGGTGGTGAAGGGCGACACGAAAATTCCAGCCATTTCCGCAGGCTCGATTTTGGCCAAAGTGGCGCGCGACGAATGGTGTAAAACCCACGCTCTTCATTACCCGCAATATGAATTCGATGTGCACATGGGCTACCCCACTGCACGCCACATGGCTTTGTTGATTCAGCACGGTGCCACACAGGTACACAGAAAATCGTTCAGACCAGTGCGTGAAGCGCTGGAACGCGCGCAGCAGGATCTTTCGTTTTAAAGGCCAGGATGAGTTACGAACGCAATTTCACCACGATTGAATCAGCCCACAATGAACGACTGAAAGCTGCCATCAAGCTGCTTTCTTCCAACCACGCGCTGCGTCAAGGCGGGCTTGCAGCCGCGGAAGGCTTGCACCTGGCTGAAACCTTGCTGCACCTTCCCGGTGTCAACATTGAATCGGTGTGGATACCACAAAGCCTGTTGAACAAGCCGGAATGGTTAACCATGTCGGCACTTAGCGATGTGCTTGAAAACGGCGATGTGCGTTGCATGGTGCTTGCCGACGCCTTGTATTCGAAGCTTAGCAAACTGAAAACACCCACCGGGCCGATGATATTTTTCGAACCTGTGAATGCCAGTAAGGGCATCGATTTAAGTCAGGAAGTTGCGTTGCTTGACGGCATTCAAGACCCAGGTAATGTGGGCACCTTGTTGCGCAATTGCGCGGCTGCGGGTGTACAACAGGTGGCGTTGAGCGACCACAGCGCCTGGGTATGGAGCGACAAGGTGCTGCGTGCTGGCATGGGTGCGCAATTCAGCTTGCAGCTGTTTTCCGAAGATGATTTGTTGAAGGCTTTAAGCAGCCAGGGATCGAAATTACCCATTCGGGTAACAAGCCTTCACCCCAAAAGCATTGACCTGTTTGATGTCGATTTAAAGCCTGCGGGTGTGTGGGTGTTCGGCAGTGAAGGGCAGGGCGTAAGCCAACCTTGGCTGGACAGGGCCACTCAACACATCCGCATTCCACAAAGCAAGCACATTGAAAGTTTGAACGTGGGTAGCAGCAGTGCAGTGTGTTTGTTTGAACAATTCAGGCAAAGGCGGTAGAATCAAATCAACTGTACACTTAAACAGTAGTATTTGAGTATCGCTGCATGCACCTGCACCTTGTTTGGCTGAAAAAAGACCTTCGCATTCGCGACCATGCGCCTTTGCACACGGCTGTTGAAGCTGCGCGCACCCATGGTGGCAGCGTGGCCTTGCTGTATTGTCTTGAACCCAAGCTAATCAGGCAACCTGACAGTGCGCCCCAGCACTTTGAATTTGCGCGGGAATGCCTTGAGGAAATCGCGGGGCAGCTGCCGCAGCTTCTTCCCTTGTTTATTGCAAAAGCAAATGCCTTGGTGGCCCTGCAAAGCATTGCCATGTGTGGGGCTGACACAGTTACTTTGTACAGCCATGAAGAAACGGGCAATTGGGCCAGTTTTCAGCGTGACAAAGAAGTAAAGGCATGGTGTGAAAGCCAGGAAATTGCCTGGCAGGAATTCCCCAACAATGCAGTGGTTCGCCGCCTGCGCCACCGCGACGAATGGAGCAAGCTGTGGCTTGAAACCATGCGCAAACCAGTGCTGCCGGTGCCTGCTTTTCATGATTTACCCCAGATGTTGCAATTTGATTTTCCGGAAGCTTTGCACCAGCAGTTGCAGGAAAACGGTTTGCCGTGCGTGCAATTGAACAAATCACCGTGGCCAGCCTGGGGCGGTGTTGAACACTTCTACCCGCGTCATTTAACCGACAAAGCACAACGCCAGCGTGGCGGAAAAAACCAGGCTGAAGCCTGCTTGTCGGCTTTTCTGAATGAACGCGGCATGAATTACCGCTTCGAAATGTCCAGCCCCTTGAGTGCAGAATCAGCCTGCTCGCGAATTTCACCCTACCTTGCTTTTGGTGTTTTCTCGATACGTGAAATTCTTGAGCTGCTGGGGCAGGCGCGTGAGCAACTTGCACAAAGTGAACTGCCCCCCAAAGCACAAACGCAGTGGCGGCAATCGTTGAAATCGTTTGAAAGTCGCTTGCACTGGCATTGCCATTTCATTCAAAAACTGGAAAGCGAGCCTGAACTGGAATTTCGATCTGCGCATCGTGGTTTGAATGACATGCGCAACTATGGCGATTTAACACCGCAGGAAGAGCGCAGGTTGCAGGCCTGGATCGAGGGGCGCACAGGCTTTCCCATGGTGGACGCCTGCATGCGCATGCTTCGCGCCACGGGATGGGTCAATTTTCGCATGCGTGCCATGCTGGTGGCGTTTGCTTCTTACCAATTGTGGCTGGATTGGCGGCAAACCGCGCCGCTGTTGGCCCGCGAATTTCTGGACTATGAACCGGGCATTCATTACCCGCAGTTTCAAATGCAATCGGGCGTGACCGGCATCAACACCCTGCGCATTTACAACCCCGTGAAACAGGCCAAAGACCACGATCCGCAGGGTGTGTTCATTCGCCGCTGGATACCGGAATTAAAAAACATTCCGAACGAGTGGATCGGCGAGCCCTGGAACACACCCCTGTTGATCCAACAGGAGTGCGAGTGTTTTATCGGGAAAAATTATCCTTGGCCAATTGTGAATCCCGACACCGCGATTTCACAGGCGCGGGCCAACATCACCGAATTCCGGCATCGCAAAGGTTTTGTTGAAGAATCCAGACGTGTGTACGAGAAACATGGTTCACGAAACCCGAACCGAAATGGCATGGTGAAACTGAAGCGCACCGAGGCAAAACACGGAAAGCCGGAAACCAGCTTGCAAGATGATGCGCAGCAAAGTTTGTTTTGATGTTTCACGGAGGAGGTCAGGAAGCACCTGGGTATTGTCAGATAACAAAGTTTATTTTGTGGAACTTTTCGTACCGAATAAATAGAAATATAGCCTTATCTGCCAAGGTGATGTATTATTAGAAAACGAGATTTTTTGTTTCGATTTTCGATATATCTCTATTTTATTCAACAATAAAAATTCATGCTTGACGCATCGCGAATTTGTCCATGAACATTCCCTATTTGTCATCTGCAGTTGCTATGTGGAGACCCAGTGCAGTTCGGAAAAACTGGCCGGGCGTGGCCGTTGCAATTGTTATTGCCTTGTCTGCGACATTCATTTCCAGCAATTACGGTGGACCGCAATTGCTTTACGCACTGTTCTTTGGCTTGGCTTTTCACTTTCTTTCTACAGATAAAACTTGTCAGCCCGGTATAGAGTTCAGTAGCAAGGTTCTGCTTCGCGCGGGTGTTGCCTTGCTTGGCGTGCGCATTACCGTGGAACAAATTGCATCAGTTGGTTTGACACCGCTGGTGATTGTAATTGGAGCGCTCTTGGCAACCATTGGATTTGGCTGTGTGCTGGCCAGGTGGTTGAAACGGCCGGTCGAAGAGGGAATTTTGTCTGGCGGCGCAGTGGCAATTTGCGGCGCATCTGCCGCACTGGCAATTTCGGCAGTGCTACCACAAACCAAAGAAACAGAAAAATTCACCTTGCTGACAGTGGTTGGTGTGACCACGCTGTCGACTCTTGCCATGATTGTCTACCCTTTGCTTGTCAATATTCTCGGATTTGACATGACCCAGGCTGGCATCTTCATTGGCGGCACAATCCACGATGTAGCACAGGTAGTGGGTGCCGGTTACTTGATATCAAATCACACTGGAGACATCGCGACATTCGTGAAGTTGACCCGTGTCGCATTTCTGGTGCCCGTGGTCATTGGCCTGCTGATCGTATATAGAACAAAAAACGGCACGACAGAAATTGATGCGCCACCACTAGTGCCGTTTTTCCTGATAGGTTTTGTTTGGTTGATGATTGCCAATAGCCTGAACTTGATACCGGTGCATGTTGCAGGCTTGATCAGTGATGCATCACGTGCATTGCTGGTTACAGCGATTGCCGCGCTAGGTGTCAAAACCTCTTTTCAGTCATTGGCATCTTTGGGTTGGCGGCCAGTGTTTATGTTGATAATGGAGACCTTCTGGATAGCATTGCTGGTGATTATGGCAATGCTCGCAATTTAAGCCGTGGAGGCTTGAGCCTGCACCACCGTAACCGCAATCACATTGAAAATGTCGTCAGTGCTGCAGCCGCGAGACAAGTCGTTGGCTGGCTTGTTCAGCCCTTGTAGCAGCGGGCCAATTGCTACGGCCCCCCCAACGCGCTCTGCAAGTTTGTAGCCAATATTTCCTGCATCAAGGTTTGGGAAAACAAGTACATTGGCCCTGCCCATTACGGCTGAATCTTTAATTTTGCGTTGCGCAATTTCGGCAACGATTGCAGCATCAAGCTGCACGTCCCCGTCGAGTGCCAATTCAGGGCGAAGCATTTTCACGCGGCGGGATGCGGCGATCACCTTGTCCACGGATGGATGGTGCGCACTGCCGCTGGTCGAAAAGGACAGCATCGCTACCCGCGGTTCTTCCATTAACAGGTCGCGCGCACTATCGGCCGCGGCAATGGCGATGTCAGCAAGCTCCGCCGCATCTGGATCGACCACCAGCCCGCAATCCGAAAATATCAGTCCGCCTTTCAAGGTGTGGAATGGTTCGCACAACATCATCAGAAAAAAGCTCGAGACCAGTTTGAACGATGGCTTGACACCAATGATTTGAATAGCGTTACGGACCACTTCGGCAGTGGTGTGAACAGCGCCGGCGACCGAGCCATCGGCATGACCCAATCGCACCATCAGGTTGGCGTAACACAGTGGGTCGAGAACCTGTTCCCGTGCCATGGTCAGCGTCATGCCTTTGGCTTTGCGCAGCGAGAAAAGCATCTGCGCAAACGCCTCGGCGTGTCCGGAAGTGGCGGGGTCGATCAGATCGATGCCGGTAAGGTCAATGCCCTGTTCTTTGGCGATGATTCCTGTGCGAGCCCGATTGCACACCAGGATGATTTTCGCGCAGCCCTCCGCAGTGACTCGCACTGCGGCTTGCAAAACGCGGAGATCATCGCCTTCGGAAAGCACGATCGTTTTCGGAGAGGAGCGTGCCTTATCAATAATCCGGCGAAATGCTTTCATGAGAAGTTGCGCATCAGTGAGATGTTTATCGACGTGCCGTTTCTAGCTACACGTAATCTTTGTACTTGTCGAGAAAACGCACAGGTTTGCTTAGCGCATCACGGCGGAAGGGATCCCCCAACTCGCGTGTACACATGATTTCAATGATCGTGGTTTTGCCATGATTCATTTGCATGTCAATTGCTTTTTTTAATGCCGGACCAACCTGCTCAAGTTGATCCACACGGATGCCTTCTGCCCCCATCGCACGGCCAATTTCGGCAAAACTTTGGTTGTCCAATTCGCCTGCGACGAAACGGCGATTGTAGAAATCCACCTGATTTTTCTTTTCTGCCCCCCATTGACGGTTGTGAAATACCACGGCTGTTACGGGAATGTTGTGCCGCACACAGGTCATTGTCTCCATCATGCTCATGCCCCATGCACCATCACCCGCGTATGCAATAGCCGGGCGATCCGGCGCGGCAACCTTTGCGCCGATGATGGTTGGGAATGCATACCCGCAGTTGCCAAAACTCATTGCGGCAAAAAAGCTGCGCGGTTTTTCAAAGCGCAGATAGCTGTTGGCCACAGAATTGATATTGCCGATGTCGGTCGACACCATGACATTTTCCGGCATGGCTTTTTCAAGTTCACGCAGCACCTGGCGTGGATGCAGGTAATTACCGGGTTCCTTATTTTGCTCTTCGATCATGTCCAGGCTGAACGGGTCTTTTTCATGGGTCCAGTTGTCCAGCTCCTTTTCCCAAGCGGCTTTCTCGTCTCTTATCTCGGCATCACGCTGATCGCGATTGCTGTCGCACGCCAAGGTTCTACCCTGGAGGCGCTGCGTCAATGCTACGGCGGCTGCTTTTGCGTCACCGCAAATACCCACCGATATTTTTTTTACCAGACCGAGCATCTTGTGGTCAGCATCGATCTGGATGATTTTTGCATTTTTTGGCCAGTAATCCATCCCATGCTGAGGCAGCGTACCAAATGGACCAAGGCGCGAGCCAAGTGCCAGAACTACATCGGCACGCGAAATAAGGGTCATCGCTGCTTTCGATCCTTGATAACCCAGTGGCCCGCACCACAGTGGGTGACTGGCGGGAAATGAATCATTGTGCAAATAACTGTTGACCACCGGTGCGCCCAATCGCTCGGCAAGTGCTTTGCATTCCTCCACGGCGTCACCCATCACCACACCACCGCCCGAAATGATGACTGGAAATTTCGCGTTTGCGAGCAACTCAGCCGCTTCATTCAGGCTTTTTTCTCCACCTGGGCCGCGGTCAAGGCGACTCGGCTTTGGAATCTCGCTCTTGACTTCGCCATAAAAGTAATCGCGCGGAATATTCAACTGTGTCGGACCCATTTCCGACATGGCACGGTCAAAGCAGCGCCCTGTGAATTCAGCCATGCGCGCGGGATTGTTGACGTGGCCTTGATATTTCGTGAACTCTTCGAACATCGGCAATTGATTCGCTTCCTGAAAGCCACCCAGACCCATGCCCATGGTGCCACTTTCTGGCGTTACGATAACCACCGGGCTGTGTGCCCAGTACGCCGCTGCTATTGCTGTAACGCAATTGCTGATGCCTGGCCCATTCTGGCCGATCACCACGCCATGGCGCCCCGACACCCGCGAATAACCGTCTGCCATGTGACCTGCGCCCTGTTCATGCACCACTGGAATGAGACGGATACCGGCAGGCGCAAAAATATCCATCGCATCCATGAATGCAGAACCCATGATGCCGAAAATATCGGTTACCTCATTGGCTGCCATTGTTTCAACAAATGCCTCAGATGGCGTCATTTTCTGGGGTCCGGTTGCTTCAACGGCCTGCATGGAGGTGGTGGTTTGTGTGGACATGGTGCTTTCCTGTGTAATTTAAATTAAAAACGGTACCTAAGGTTCCATATTCTTATATTTAAATTAATTTAAGACTTGAAAATATTAATGTCAACAAAAATATTAAAAAGCGGTATGATTTGTATATTAAATTGAGATAAACCCATATAGAGGGTATTGAAAACATGAATTCCTTGCCAATGACTGAGCCCGAAAAACTGGAAGGTGATACGCCGACAATGCGGCTTTTCTCTTTGCTGGAGGTGATCGCGGAAAGAGATCACCCTTTTACCCTGCAAAACCTTGTGGAAGAAACCGGCTTGCCAAAACCGACATTGCACCGCATGTTGCAGCAACTTGAGGGTGTAGGCGTTTTACAGCGCGCGAGCGATGGACGCCATTACAGCACCGGCGTTCGCCTACGTCGACTGGCGTCGAATTTACTCATCAACAACACTTACCACGGCTCACGCCGCTTGGTGCTGCGTCAACTTGTGGAAGAGGTGGGTGAAAGTTGCAATCTGACTGCGTTTACCGGCAGCGAAGTGGTGTATCTGGACCGCGTAGAAACGGCTGCGCCGTTGCGTTTTTACCTGCGCCCCGGGTCGCGGGTGCCGGCGCACTGTTCATCCAGTGGCAAACTGTTTCTTGCCCAAATGACGGCGGCACAACGGCGACGCCTGCTTGGTCACACCCAACTGACCAGCTTTACCAACAAGACTGAAACCGATCCTGTCAAGCTGGAAAAAGACCTTGAAACTGTACGGCGCAATGGTTACGCAATTGATGACGAAGAATTCTTGCCGGGCCTGTTGTGCGTTGCGGTTCTGGTGCCCAACCCGGCGGGTCGTTCCAATCTTGCGGTGGCAATACAGGCACCGATCATGCGGCTAACGCATGACAAGGCGCTGCACTTCCTTCCGGCCTTGCAGCGCGCCGCGCAGGCACTTGCTGCGATTGAATCTGAAACCGCTCACCCAGCTACTGCTTACGGCTCATAAAAAGAGTCACTCCCTGTTTGAATCATTTGGAGGTCCAATGAACGAGACATTCCACGACAAGCCGGATCAGATGGTCTTGGCCAGCAGTGCATTTGGCATCGACAGTGATTTGATGATTCCCGCATTTCGTGACCGCAACGATCTTGTGCCAGAGCTCGACACCGCCTACCGGTTCAATCCGGACGTTACGCTGGCAATTCTTGCCGGCTTTGTCCACAATCGCCGCGTGATGGTTCAAGGCATGCACGGCACCGGGAAATCTACGCACATTGAGCAAATAGCGGCCAGGCTTAACTGGCCATGTGTGCGGGTGAATCTGGATGGTCATATCAGCCGTCTGGATCTGGTTGGAAGAGATGCGGTTGTGGTGCGTGATGGCAAACAGGTGACCGAATTTAAGGAGGGCATTGTGCCGTGGGCACTGCAACGGCCAGTCACATTGATCTTCGATGAGTATGATGCGGGTCGTCCCGACGTCATGTTCGTCATTCAGCGCATTCTTGAACGCGAAGGAAAATTCACCTTGCTCGATCAGAATCGCGTGATTCGACCACATCCGTTTTTCAGAATGTTCACGACATCAAACACGATCGGACTCGGCAATTTGAACGGTCTCTATCACGGAACGCAATTGTTGAATCAGGGGCAGATAGACAGGTGGAATATTGTGGCGACACTGAATTATTTGCCTTCATCAGAAGAAATTGCGATTGTGCGGGCTCGCGTGCCCTCGCTCTCCGGCGAGAAAGGCCACAAGCTGATCGAAGCAATGGTTGCCGTTGCCAACCTGACACGCAAGGGCTTTGCTGTCGGGGACCTTTCCAGCTTGATGTCGCCGCGAACGGTCATCACCTGGGCCGAAAATTGTGAAATTTTTGCTGATCCGGCGCTTGCTTTCCGTTTGTCATTTCTGAACAAATGCGATGAATCAGAGCACGCCATGATTGCTGAATATTTCCAGCGTTGTTTTGGTGAAGAACTGGTCGGTGCTTCCTTGTGTGATCAACGCGAAGCCTGATGCATCAGAAGCAACCCCAAACGCGTCGACAGCAGAGGATTGAGGAAATCTGCGCGGGTGTGATCCGGGCGCTGACTGGTCACTCCGGCATACGTTACAGGGGCAGGCGTTTGCATACTGGGCGTCAGCCGCTTCCAATACACGCGCCGCATCTTCAGGCAGATCCAGCGACTGACGATTTCTCGTCGTTCCGAGGTGTGGCCGACAGCATCGCATTGCGCCTGCAACATTCTGATGCGGTACTTCATCGCACGCTGTGCCCGATTGATCCCGTGGAGCGGCTGATCTTTGAGTTGCTGGAACAATTGCGATCAGAGTCACTGGCACCGGACAACATGCCGGGGATGGGGCACAACATGCGCCATCGATTTACCAAATGGCTGGAGGCGTTTCATCAATCCGGGCTGACAGGGAGCAGTGTCGGTATCCTGCTGTTTACCGTGTCCCAGATTTGCTGGTCGCGCCTGAGCGGTCTGCCCGTTCCTGAACACACCGAAGGCCTGATCGAATCCACCCGCGCCGGCATAGCGCCCATGCTGGGGGAAGATCTGGCGGCCCTGCGCAAGCATTGCCGCAGCCAGGCCAGGTATGCAGAACATGCAGGTGCAATCGCAAGGCTTGTCAGGCAGATGATTCTCGACGAGGTGGCTGTGCAACACTTGCCTATGAAGCCTGGTGATGATGAGCAGATCAACAGCACATTCAAACTGTGGCTGAACTTCGAAAGCAACGACAGTACTGCGCAGGACGGCCTGGCCATCGGTGAAAGCAGGGCAGTCGAAAACGCCAACCGCAGCTATACCGTTTTCCATGACAAATACGACAGGCAGGAAAATGCCAGAACGCTGGTACGTGGAGAATTGCTTCAGGAATACCGCGACCAACTGGACCTGCGCGTTGTTGAACTTGGCATTAACCGGCCTAGGTTGGTTCGGCAACTCGCGCTGTTGTTGAGCACACCAGCTCAGAAGGGGTGGTCGTTCGGTGAAGAAGAAGGCCAAATAGACGGCCGCCGATTGGCACAATTAATTACTTCACCCGCAGAGCGACGCCTGTTTCGCCAAGCGCAATATAAACCGCATACCGATTGTGTGGTCAGTTTTCTGGTGGATTGCTCGGGCTCGATGAAAACGCACGCGGAACCGGTCGCGATCATGGTTGATGTGTTGGTGCGTGCACTCCAGCAGGCTGGCGCAGCAACCGAAGTTCTGGGTTTTACAACCGGTGCATGGAACGGCGGCCGGGTGCAACGCGACTGGCAGCTCGCCAGTTCACCGGCAAAGCCGGGGCGTCTCAATGAAGTGCTGCACATTGTATTCAAGGACGCGGATCATTCATGGCGACAGGCCAGGCGCGACCTTGCAGCGCTGCTGAAAGCAGACTTGTATCGCGAAGGAATTGATGGCGAGGCAGTGGACTGGGCTTGCAGGCGCATGAATGAACGCCCGGAAAAAAGGCGCATCCTGATGGTAATTTCAGACGGTTGCCCAATGGACAGTGCCACGGCGCTTGCCAATGATGAGTTCTACCTGGCCAATCACCTGTTGCAGGTTGTGGCGCAACACGAGCTGCACGGCAATGTGGAAATCTGCGCTCTGGGAGTAGGCCTTGATTTAAGCACTTATTACAGCCGTAGCCTGGCCACCGGGCTGCCGCAATCGCTCAACAATGAGTTGTTTTTCGACATTGCGCAATTGATCGGTGGGCACCGTCAGCATTCAAAACCGGCACGATGAGAATCAGCCATCAATTTTTTTCAGATCGTTGTGAATAATTTCAAGCCCGATTTGAAGAATTTGTTCTATTCGGGCTTTCTCTTTGGCTGCACTTTCCTCGGTCCACTCCCAAACACCGCGCAACGTTTTCATGCCAACGTTTCCCTGATCCACCATTTCTTTCATACTGACTGGAAATGTAGCCTCGTTGTGCAGATGTGGGTAGATTGCATTGCCCGCGCGACAATTGGTGTCCCAGCCCGACATTTCCTTTTGCAGGATGGGTCCACAGGCAAGAAAACGAAAACCAAAGCCGAATCGCACAGCGATGTCCACGTCTTCGGCGGAAACAGCACCTTCTTCCATCAGGTATAGCGCCTCGCGCATCATGGCATGCTGAATTCGGTTTCCAACAAAGCCCGGGATATCTTTCTTTACCACGATCGGGGCTTTGCCCAATTTTTTCATCAACACGCACATCGATTTCACCAGCCCTGGATCGGTATCATTGCCGCCAATGATCTCCACCAGCGGAACCAGATGGGCAGGCATAAAGAAATGGATTCCCAGAAATCTGGCCCTGTGTTTAAGCGTTTTGCAGATTTCGCTGATCTGGAAGTTCGAGGTGTTGCTTGCAAGCGGAACATTCGGACCGGCCAAGCTTTCAATTTGCATAAAAAGTTTTTGCTTCAGATTCAGGTCTTCAGTGACAGCCTCAATCACCAGGTCGACCTGTTTCCAGTCAATGTCTTCAAGTCTTGAACAAGCACTTACGTTTCCGGCTTCGCCAGCCGAAACACTGAGCCTTTTTAATCCGGCACCAATTCGGGAAGGCAAAGCATCGCGCGTTTTCTGCGATGGGCTTACGACCCGAACATCCCAACCGCCTGCTGCGAAGGTGACCGCAATATCCCCACCCATTGTGCCGCCGCCAATAACAATGATTTTGGATTTTCGTTCAGACATGTCGATCACTCCTTGTATGCAAAAAAACGAAACGCCCGTGTTACAGCGTTACCAGGCAAGCCTGATCAGGCTTTGCCTTATAAGGCTTAGCCCCGCAAAAACCAGAATCACCCAAACGATTTGCCGTGCACGACGGGCAGGCAGGCGGTGATGAAAATGACTTCCAACATAAAGACCAAGCAACCAGCAAGGCACCATGAAGACGAAGAGTTGCAAAAGATTGTCTTGATTAAAAAAACCAACCGAGGAAAAAAACACCAGACGGATCGAACCGGCCATAAGGACCAGAAGACTGATTGTTGCCCTCAGATCCGCTTTGTCTGGCACCCGTCGGCTAAGATAAATCGTGTATATCGGCCCACCCGTGCCGAAGAGGGCTGTGAATATGCCCCCTCCAACACCAAATGCGGGCGACCAGTTGCTGGAAATAAGTTTTTCGCTTGGACTGACCACCAGGCTCCAGACCGAATAACTTAAAATGAAAATACCAAGCAGCAGGAGTAGCAAGGACTCCGGTGCATTGACCAGCACCATCACCCCCAACAGCATTCCAACTACCAGATAAGGCATCAGGTGCATCAGTTCGCGCACATTCGCAGACTTCCGGTTTCTAGTAACGACAACCAACCCCGCAAGCAGATCGAAAATCAACATCATGGGCAAGGCCAATTGCAGTGGCACGAACAGCACCAGCAACGGCATTCCGGTGATGGATGCACCAAAACCAGTAAGCCCGTAGACTGTATACGCCATGGTAATGATCAGCGCAGTGCTTACCATGGTGTCGATTGGCAGACTCATGCGTCTGCCTTAAAAGGACCAGTCGATTTCATTTGAAGTTTGGCGAGACTTCATGGTCGTTCATCCTTCAAGACCATCACGCAATCCACCGCAATTGGTCCGGCGCCCCCCACCAACACTGGATTCAGGTCGAGTTCTGCCAACACCGGTTGCATGCTGGCGGCCCAACCTGAAAGATCTGAAAGCAGGTGCGCTATTGACTTGCGATCAACTGCTGGCTGTCCACGTACGCCGTCCAGCAATGCACCCATACGCAGTTCAGAAAGCATTTGCAGACCTTCTTCCATGTCAAAGGGCGCACGCCGAAACGCAACATCCTTCAACACCTCCACCAATATGCCGCCAAGCCCAACCATCACGATCATGCCAAATACGGGATCGCGCTGCACCCCGACGACCAATTCCAGATGGCCCTGCGACATCGTCTGCACCAGCACCCCCCTGATTCGCGCCTGGGGCAATTCTCGGCCCGCCCGCTGCATCAAGGTTTGGTATCCATCGCGCACCGCAGTTTCATCATCAAGCTTCAGGAGTACGCCACCGATCTCCGTCTTGTGAATGATGTCGGGCGATTCGATCTTCAACGCGACCGGGCCTTTTGCGGCACGCCACAGTGTCACCGCTTCGTCTTCGCTGCCCGCAAGTGCAACCGGTGCCATGGGTATCCCCGCGGCGCCTAGCCATTCGCTGGCTTGCACCGTGTCTTGCACACCATCGGTCAAATTGTTGGGCACACATGACGCAACACCTGACTCTGTAGCACTGCGATTGATTGCCCGCTGCTGAGATATATGGAAGCGTGCCAGCGCGCTTGCCGCCTCGACCGCACGTTCCCCGGCAGTGAAAACAACCATGCCAAGTTCATGCAATTGTTTTACTGCTTCCTGCGGGGCGGCGATCCAGCACACCAACACTGGTTTGTTGGTACGGGACTGGATTTCACTGAAAATACGCACCAGTTTTTCCACATGTGCTGTCATCAATTGCAGCCATACAATACCAACGTGGATATTGGGATCGTCCATCATTGCCACCACCGACTCACTTAACAGTTCAGGGCGTGCAACAAACTCTCCCGTCACGTCCACCGGGTTGCCAGCCGCACCGAAGGCTGGCATCACATCGCTTAATCGGTTCTGTGTGACAACAGTCAATTCAGGCACGGTAAGCCCCATCTCTTCTGCGCGGTCAGCCATCATCACACCGGCACCGCCTGATTGGGTCACGATGCCAAGGCCGGAGCCTCTAGCAACCCGCGCCTGGCTTAAGGCCTCCAGCATGTCGAGCATCTGTTCTTCGTTGCGCGCACGGAGCACACCGTACTGACGGATCACGGCATCGAACACCACATCCTCCACCGCGAGTGCACCAGTATGCGATGCCGCTGCACGTGCACCGGATGCCTTTCGGCCCACCTTGGTTAACACCAGCGGTTTACCCAACTCCTGGCATCGTTGTGCAAGACGAACCAGCGCGGCTCCATCATCAAGCCCTTCGAGGTAACCGGCTGCAACGCGAATGCGAGGGTCTTCAACGACTGACAGCATTAATTCGCTGAAGCCAAGATCAACCTGATTTCCCGTGTTGATGAAGTAACCCAAGCCAAGTCCGCGCTGGCGCGCCAGCGCGGCAATGGCTGTACCGAAAGCACCCGACTGGGTCACGAACGCTATTGGCCCAGGGCCGGTTTCACCATCGGCATATTGACTGAACGTGGCATAAACATTGTCGAAAGCGTTGACAAAGCCAAGGCAGTTTGGCCCGCACAGAACCACACCGGCGGCATTTGCCCGCTCGCCAAGTTCTAGCTCACGCGACTTGCCTTCAGCCCCCATCTCGCCAAAACCTGAACTGAATATCACTGCGGCCCGGACACCTCGCCGACCAAGCGCCTCAATGTTGGCCAGTACATCGCGAGCCTGCACTGCAACAATGGCCAAATCTGGAGGCTCGGGCAGTTCCTCAATTGATGGGAAGCAGGGTAGTCCGGCAATTTCTGGATACTTTGGATTAACGGGGAAAATGCGGCCCGTGTAACCTTTTTCCAGCAAATGCTTCAGAGGTCTGCCATTTACCTTGGCGAAGTCAGCAGAAGCGCCGATGATCGCGATTGAGCGCGGATGAATCATTCGGCGTACTGCATCAGTACGCTCTTGTGTGGAAAGAATCATGGTGTTCATCCCTTGAAGGCTGCAATGCCTGTTTGTGCCCGGCCAAGTACCAGTGCATGAATATCATGCGTACCTTCGAGCGTGTTGACGGTTTCCAGATTGAGTAAATGGCGAATCACGTGAAATTCATCAGAGATACCATTGCCGCCATGGATATCGCGTGCCTGACGCGCAATGTCCAGTGCCTTGCCTGCATTGTTGCGCTTGAGCAGTGACACCATTTCCGGACTTGCACGTCCTTCGTCGCGCAACCGGCTCAAATGCAAGCAGGCATGCAGACCCAGTGTAATTTCTGTTTGCATGTCAGCCAGTTTTTTTTGCACCAGCTGGAATCCGGCCAGCGGCCGACCAAACTGCTTGCGATCAAGTGCATACTGGCGCGAAGCATGCCAGCAAAACTCAGCCGCACCGATTGCGCCCCAGCAAATTCCAAAACGTGCATTGTTCAGGCAGGCGAAGGGGGCGCTGAGGTCGTGTGCATTGGGCAGTCGCTGAGATTCCGGGACAAACACATCGTCCATTAAAATTTGCCCGGTGGGTGAGGCACGCACCGAGAACTTGCCTTCAAATTTGTTGGTCTCCAGTCCTTTCATTCCGCGCTCAAGGATGAAACCACCGATTCTGCCATCATCATCTTTCGCCCAGACAATCATCAGATCAGCGATGGGTGCGTGGGTAATCCAGGTTTTGGTACCAGATAAACGGTAGCCACCGTCGACGCTGCGTGCGCGCGTAAGCATGCTGCCGGGATCGGATCCGTGGTCGGGCTCTGTCAAACCGAAACAGCCAAGCTTCTCCGCACGCGCCATTGCAGGCAGGTAACGTTCACGCTGCTCCTGACTGCCAAACAGGTAAATTGGCGTCATGCTGAGAGTGGTTTGCACACCGAGGGCCGAACGAAAGCTGGTGTCCACCCGTTCGAATTCACGCGCAATCAGGCCGTAGCCAACATAACCGATTCCGGCGCAGCCGAATCCTTCTATGGTCGCGCCAAGATATCCAAGCTCGGCCATCTCTTTCATTATCTCAATGTCGAATGTTTCATGGCGATTCGCCTGCAAAATGCGGGGCATCAACCTTTCCTGTGCATAAGATCGGGCCGAATCGCGAATCATCACCTCTTCCGGCGTCAACAGGCTTTCCAGGCGCAATGCATCATCCCAGTCGAAGGACACATCTTTCATGGCCGCTTTGCGAAGGGCGGATGGGTCTGGTGTATCGAAGTGCATTATTGTCTCCAAAAAATATGCTTAATTATTTCTGCCGAAGTTGGGAGCCCGCTTTTCCAGAAATGCACAGACCCCCTCTTGCTTGTCGCTGCTCGCCAGGCAAATCTGGAACCAACGGTGCTCGTTTTCGATCGCCTGATCCACGGTCATGTCGAAGCCCCGCAATATGCAGTCCACTGCTGCACGTGTTGAAACCGGCGCCAACTTCGCAAGTCGATCAGTCAACGCGCTCACGTTCTCATCGAACTGCGAATCGGAAAAAACCCAGTTGACAACGCCGAGCCGCTCGGCCTCTTGCGCGCCGATGTGCTCACCAAGCAGGATAAGCCTGAGCGCCCGGCCTGGACCAATCAGACGGGATAGCCTTGCGGTGCCACCGTTGGCAGGCAAAATGCCAAGTTTTGTTTCAGGAAGCCCAAGAATCGCCTTGTCGCTGGCAATTCTCAAATGACAGGCAAGGGCAAGTTCCAGCCCCCCGCCAAGCGCAAATCCGTTTATTGCGGCAACAGTCAGAAACGGAGCCGCCTCCAGGCGTCGCGCCAATTCACGTCGACTGCCGAAATCGATATCGGTCCACATGGTGCGGTGTTGCATTTCTTCGAGATCCGCGCCTGCTGCAAAAGCCTTGCCGCCAGTCCCGCGCAATACCAGCACACGGGTATCCGGTGAAAGTCGGCCAAATGCATCGAGTGACTCGTCGATCAGTTGATTGTTCAGTGCATTCAGCACCTCAGGGCGATTGAATGTCAGGAATGCTTTGGATCCATCCTGCGTAAACGATATGTACTTGTAATTGGACATGGCTCAGCTTGCTTGATTCCGGTTGGGAATCCAAAGTCTAAGTAGGCAAGTCTTGAGTGTCCAATGAATTGTGGTGAATGTCCGTATTGATCTGGTGAATACTGGATTGCCGTTTTACTCAGAGGCGCTGAGATAGCTCGATCAAGTGGTTTCTCAGCCATCTGTGGCCCGTGTCTTCATCCAGCGAATCGTGCCAGATCAAGTAAACGGGAAACTCCGGAACACGCAGGGGAACCGCATGAACCCTCAGGGAAAAGTGGTCGGCATACAGGTTTGCCATGCGCCTCGGCATGGTACAAATCATGTCCGATGTTTGAACCATCACGGGCATTGACTGGAAATGAGGCACTGTAAGGGAAATGGTTCGTTTCATCCCACGCTTGGACAGGGCCAGATCGATCATGGGCGTTGTTCTGGTGCGTGGCGTCAATGCAATGTGACGCAACTTGAGATACGTATCCAGGTTCAACTGTTCGCTGATAACCGGATGATCCTTCCTCGACAGGCTAAGCAGACTTTCGGTCATCAGACATTGGCTTTGATAGCCCGAATGCGGCAATGCGAAATAGTCCAGCGCCAAGTCCACGGTGCCCTCGCGCAATTCGCTTTCAAGCTGACCACTTGGTTCGGGACGAATATTGATCCGTACCTGCGGCGCGACTTTGGCCAACCAGTCAATAAAGCGCGGCAAGATAATTGTTTCGCCATAGTCCTCCACAGCAATCACGAATTCACGGTCTGAATGTGCGTAGTCGAATGGTTCGTCACTGCGCAATCCGCGTTCAAGAATGTCCAGTGCACGGCGAATTGGTTCTACCAGCACTTTGGCGCGTGGAGTCGGCAACATGCCTTGAGAATTGCGCTCGAACAGCGGGTCATCGAATCGTTCTCGCAATCGCGCCAGCGCATTGCTGACTGCAGGCTGTGAAAGGTGCAACCTGATTGCGGCCTTTGAAATACTGCGCTCGTTGTACACCGCATCAAAAACGAGCAACAGGTTCAGATCCAACGAGCGAAGATTCATGTGATATCAAGGGTCCGACAGGGATTATAAAAAGGTGCGTGCCCGCAACCTCTATTTGTATTTTGAATATTGGACATTCTTCATTAAAAGTAGACGCATAGCAGTTCCATGCCCGATATTAAAGCATGAATTTACAAATCAGCTACTTTACAGGGAACTATTATGCGTGGTGAAGTTGCCATTGTCGGTTGCGGAAGAACACCCTATAGCCGGGCAAAGCCTGGCGAACCGGTCCTTAACGTTGACGAGTACATAGCATGGGCAGCCGAACTTGCACTGCAGCAAGCTGGTATGTCCAAAAATGATTTCGATGGCCAGGGCCTGGGTGTGTCCCATGCCGAAGTGGCACACACAGTCAACTGGTCAGCGGCCACGGCCGAAAACCTCGGCATCAGCCCGCAGGTGCTGATTCGTGGAGACCAAGGCGGCGCCTCGGCATCATCAATGCTCATTCGAGCTGCGGCCATGATTCACTCCGGGATTGTCGACAGGGTACTCGTAGTCGGTGCAGATACCCCCCTGAATATTCCCTCGGTCGCGCCTGGGCTTCCGTTGTCGCCAGAGCGCACACGTGGTGTGTACTGGGATTTTCAAGGGCCATTTGGGGTGATGGGTGCAACTGCACAGTTTGCGCAAGTGCTGACGCGGTACATGCATGAACATGATTTAACGCATGAACAGCTGGGCAAGATCGCCGTGACCAACCGCTTCCACGCGTCCCTTCACCCTGGTGCCATTTACCGTACGCCATTTACATTAGAGGACTATCTTTCATCCAGGATTTTGTCCGACCCTATCCGTTTGCTGGATTGCGTACCCATTGTCAATGGTGGCCTGGCATACATCGTGACGTCTGCAAAAACTGCAAGAACCCTTACTGACAAGCCCGTGTACTTGCGCGGTTTTGGCGAATCCAACAATTATTACCACGGCTCACGCAGCTTGCCAGACATTACAACCACTGGCTTTTCGCAGGCAGCACCAAAGGCGATGGCAATGGCTGGCGTCTCGCACAAGGACATCCAGTTTCTCCAGCCTTACGACGACTATCCATTCATCTCGATGATGACCATCGAAGATTACGGGTTTTGCAAGAAAGGCCATGGTGGCCGCTTTGTCGAAGAACACGATTTGCGCTTCGACGGCGACTTTCCGCTTTCGACCGATGGTGGCCAGCTCTCGGGCGGCCAACCGGGTGGAGCCAATGGTGGCTTCATGCCGCTTGTTGAAGCCGTCACACAATTGCGTGGTGAAGCAGGTGCCCGGCAAGTAAAGAATGCTGAAATTGGTGCCTCTTGCGGATTCGGCGGCATCCCTTATGGTCGTCCGGGCCGTAGCTGTATTTCCCTTATTTTTGGAACGGAGCCCTGAGCCATGTCAGATATCGCCAATAAACCACTGCCAGTTATCACAGACCTTACCCGTCCATTCTGGACAGCCGCAAAAAACCGAAAGCTGGTGCTTCAAAAGTGCCAGCGCTGCGAAGTGTTCAATTTTCACCCCAAGCCATGGTGTATAGAATGCGGCAGTCGCGAACTGACATGGACGGACGCAAAGCCAACGGGCACCGTCTACTCTTTTACGATATCCAGAACCGTTGCAATGAATTTTCCTGGCTGGGAAAAGGACTTGCCCGTACTGTTGTGCCTTATTGATCTTGACGACGGTGCGCGCATGTATGCGCAGGTAACTGATTGCAGCCCGGAAGACATCCGGATTGGAATGCGGGTAACAGTACATTTTGAAGACATAAGTGATGAAGCCGGAATTCCCAAGTTTCGGCCGACGTAACAATTCAAGGACATATTGTCCATATAGAGAGGAGACAGCATCATGAATACTACAAAAAACTTTTTGTTACATGCAGTTAAAACTTGTGCGGCAGCCACGGTGGTTGCGGCAACACTTGGCATATCCAGTGCAAATGCGCGCGATCCAGTCAATGTGAGTCTTATCACCGCTCCATTCGGAACAGGATCGTATGTATTGGGCTCCGCCCTCGAAGAAATCTCCAAAAAGCAGCATCCGTGGTTGCGCATCGCCTCCTCGGAAAGCCCTGGTTTCATCTTCAACATCAAAAAACTCGACAAAGAGCCGGCACTGAAGAAGTCGATGATCGTGGGCTCTGGTGCCGGTGTTGCCGGGTTGGCCGCGAGTGGCGACAAACCCTTTGACAAAAAATACACACCGCCGCTGAAACTGATTGCCAATTACAGCCTGGGTGCGTACTGGTTGGCAACACTGGATCCCAAAATCAAATCTGTCAGCGATCTTGCCGGAAAAAAAGTCGCATTGGGACGCGCTGCACAGATCAACTGGGCAGTTCAGCCGGAATCGATCATGCGCCACGGCTATGGCCTGGGCAAGGACAAAACCAATATTCAGTATGTCGGTACCAAAGAAGCGGTTGACGCCTTGCTTGACGGGAACGTTGATGCGGCAGTGGTTGGCGGATACTTTGATCCGCTGACAAAAAAGATGGAGGTAAGCCCCCAGACCGCCGAATTCCTTGCTTCCGGGCGCAAGATTACCCATCTTCCATGGGGCAAAGGCGCAGTTAATAAAGCCAAGTCAACAGGCATGAAAATGGCCAACATTACCGTCCCCGCAAATGCAATCGAAGGCGTTACCACACCGCTTGAAGTTGCTGCCGACACCATTTCCTGGATGGTGGCACCGGAATTTCCAGACGATTTAGCCTACGAAACAACCAAGTTGATCATCAGCAACATCCAGTCGTTTGGCGAGTTCCATGCCTTGGGCAAGCTGATGTCGACGGAGGGTTTGATTTACGGATGGGAAACCAGCGATATACACCCCGGAGCCCTGCGTGCATACCGTGAGGCCGGAATCATCAAGTAAAAAGACACTATTAATTTGAATCATGGGTAATGCGCCAGATATGCCGTACGCGTTACCCATTTGATTTCTCTTGCGTGATATTCCAGGGGTAAAAAAGTGAAAAGTACGCGTACCCAAGTCGCTGAATGGCTGCTCTTCGCCATCGGCTTAAGCATGTTTGCCTACCACATGGTTTCAACTCAGTACCTGTTTCTCGGTGCCTATGAAAATCAGGCGGTGCATCTCTCTTTCATTCTGGCCCTGTTGTTCCTGAACGAAGCGAGAACAGCGAAGAACGGTTGGAGATACGCCTACCAGATTGGTCTCGCGTTGTTAAGCCTTGCCGCCACCACTTATGTATTCCTGAACATTGGGCACCTTGAAGAAGTGTTTGGTTACCCGGAAACACTGGACCTCATTGTCGGCGTTCTCCTGATTTTTGTTGTGGTTGAGGCAACGCGCGCGGCTTGGGGCTGGACCTTGCCCATCGTCAGCGCCATCTTTGTTCTGTATTTCATATTCGGGCACTTGCTTCCCGGGCAGCTGTACCATCGACCATTCGAACTTGATTACATTGTTTCTTATCTAAGCATTGGTTTGTCCGGAATTTTTGGCTCCTTTCTCAGTATTTCTGCAAACCAGGTATTCCTGTTCGTTGTGTTTGGAGCACTCCTTGGGGTCATCAAGGTCAACGATTTTTTCTTCGAGGCCGGAAAAATTGCGGGAAAGGTTTTTCAGGGAGGACCAGGGCAAACAGCAGTGGTATCCAGTGCAATGGTGGGCATGGTGTCGGGCGCTGCCGTGGCAAACGTTGCGATTACCGGAGCGTTCACCATTCCCTTCATGAAGAAAGTCGGCTACAAGCCGGAATTCGCTGGCGCCATTGAGGCGGCAGCATCAACAGGTGGGCAATTGATGCCACCGGTGATGGGGGCGGCTGCATTTCTGATGGCGTCTTTTCTGGGGGTACCTTACGCGGAAATCATGTTGGCGGGCATCATTCCAGCGATTTTGTTTTTCTGGGGCGTCATGCTTGGCGTGCAGTTTCTGGCTGTTCGAAATGGCATACATCCCCCTTCGGAAATTATCAACTTCAAGTTGCTCATGCGCAGGTTACCGCTGTTCCTTGTGCCGCTCGGTGTGCTGATTGCCATGCTGCTAATGCAGTACACCCCGGCCATTGCAGCTTTCTGGGCCATCATCCTGTCGATCACGCTGGCGTATTTGGCCCGCGACACCAGACCGAAGTTCATGGACCTGCTTAAATGCCTCGCTGGTGGAGCACTCATCGGTGCTCAGATCGGGATTTCCCTGGCCGTGGTTGGGCTTATTGCACAGACGCTGATTACAACAGGACTTGGCACCAAAATTGCCGGTCTGGTCGAAATTCTCAGTGCGGGAAATCTGGTAATTGCATTGCTGGTTACCATGGTGGTGTCGATTGTGCTTGGTTGCGGCGTACCTACCAGTGCCGCATACACGCTGGTGGCAATCGTCGTGGTGCCTATCATTGTGAAAATGGGCGTTGAACCGCTGTCTGCGCATTTCTTTGCATTCTACTTCGCAGTGATCTCCGCGTTGACGCCACCCGTGGCGCTCGCAGCACTGGCAGGGGCAGGCATTGCCGGAGCAAACTATTTCAAGACATCACTTTCCGCCGCCAAACTTGCGATCTCTGGATTCATCATTCCATTTTTGGTCGTATTTAATCCGGCGCTCGTATTAAAGCCCACTGACTGGGTTTCAGCTCTCGGAACCCTCATTGCGGTTCCACTCAGCATGACCGCCTTGACCGCAGCACTTTACGGGTGCGGCTTAACTGTATTTACCGGGAAGGAACGCATTCTGGCAACGGTTACCGCCGCATTGTTGTTTGGATATTCGGTATTTCGCCAAATCGAAGCACTGCCTCTTGAATACCCAATGCTGGCATTGGGCTGTCTGGGTTTTGTGGTTCTATTGGTCAGCCAAATAAGATCAAAACGCCTGATGGGCGAAGGACATCACACAAAAGCGAATCACGACAGTCATCTCGCCCCCGCAGCATACGACAACAAATATTAATAAATCGGCGACCCCAAATTCAACTGCTGCAAAATCGTAGTTGAAATTTCCTCAATCGATTTGCTGGTTGAACTCAACCAGCTAATCCCTTCGCGGCGCATCATGAATTCCGCCGCTTTAATTTCCTGCCTGCAATTTTCCAGCGATGCGTATTTGCTGCCAGGGCGGCGCTCGTTGCGAATTACACTCAGGCGTTCTGGCGAAATGGAAAGCCCAAAAATTTTGTCTTTGAATGGGGGCAGGGCAGTCGGTAATTCGCCCCGCTCAAAGTCCTCGGGGATCAAGGGATAGTTGGCCGCCTTGATGCCATACTGCATGGCCAAATACAGGCTGGTCGGGGTTTTGCCTGAACGGGACACACCCACCAAAATCACATCGGCAGCCTGCAAGTCTTTGTGGGTCTGGCCGTCATCGTGCGCCAGGGTGTAGTTGATCGCTTCAATCCGGTTGTTGTACTGCTCGTTGTCAGCAATGGTGTGGGAACGGCCAATGCGGTGTGTGCTCTTGGCGCTCAATTCCTTTTCCAGCGGTTCAACAAAGGTAAGAAACAGGTCCATGAACACGCCGTTGGCCTGTTTCACTACATCGTTGATGACGGAATTCACCAGGGTACTGAACACAATTGGTTTCTGGCCATCGTATTGGGCAATGTCATTGATCCTTTGCCGGGCTGAAATTGCCTTCACTTCTGAATCAATAAAGGGAATACGAATCTGCTTGAAACGGATGCCCTCGAATTGTGACAACACTGAATGACCAAGGGTTTCCGCGGTAATACCGGTCCCATCGGACACAAAAACCACGGTGCGTTCCTGGCTTACATTTTCTGACATGAATCAATCCTGTGTGTGTCGGTGGCAAAAGGTCGGGTTGCAGTTACAATCATAAAAAGAAATCAGGGGAAATAGTCGATGCGTGTGCACCCAAATCGCCGCATTCACTATTTCTTTTGAACTACAAGGTGAATCAATGTCAACAAATCAAGGAGTTAGCCCAACAGCTCTGGTTGCACCATTCGAAAAACTTCGAATGGAAGATGTAGAAACTGTCGGCGGTAAAAATTCGTCCCTGGGCGAAATGATCTCCCAGCTCTCGGAAACAGGTGTGCGTGTGCCCGGGGGCTTTGCCACCACTGCCCATGCCTTCCGTGAATTTCTGAAAACCAACAATCTGGTTGAGCGCATTAACGCAAAACTGGATGATTTGAACGTAGAAGATGTTCGGGCGTTGACCCAGGCGGGTGCGGAAATTCGCCAGTGGGTGATTGATGCGCCTTTGCCTGCCGACCTGGAAAAAGAAATTCGCGAATACTACGCCAACATGATGGCGCAAAGTGGCGGCGATATTTCCGTGGCCGTGCGTTCTTCAGCCACAGCCGAAGACCTGCCAGATGCTTCATTTGCAGGCCAGCAGGAATCTTTCCTGAACGTGACCGGCATCGACGATGTACTGGAAAAAATCAAGGAAGTGTTTGCATCGCTGTACAACGACCGCGCCATTTCTTACCGCGTGCACAAGGGCTTTGCCCACGCCGATGTGGCCTTAAGTGCTGGTGTACAACGCATGGTTCGTTCTGACAAAGCCGCTTCGGGTGTCATGTTCACCATGGACACCGAAAGCGGATTCGATCAGGTTGTGTTCATTACCTCCAGCTACGGCCTGGGTGAAACAGTGGTGCAGGGCGCAGTAAACCCCGACGAATTTTACGTATTCAAGCCCAAACTGGCTGAAGGCAAGTACCCCATTATTCGCCGCCAAATCGGATCCAAACTGATCAAAATGGAATTTGATCTGCAAAAGGAAAGCGGCAAAAGCGTGCGCACCGTGGACGTACCGGCCGAGCAACGCAACCGCTATTCCCTCAACGACGAAGATGTGATCGAGCTGGCCAAATACGCCATGATCATCGAGAAACACTACGGCCGCCCCATGGACATTGAATGGGGCAAAGACGGCATTGACGGCAAGCTGTACATTTTGCAAGCCCGCCCGGAAACCGTGAATTCCCAGAAAGACAACGACGTGCAGTTGCGCTACAAGCTGAAAGGCAACTCCGCCATTCTTAGTTCTGGCCGTGCAATTGGCCAGAAAATTGGCGCAGGTTCCGTGCGCGTGATCAACGACTCCTCGGAAATGGACCGCGTGCAGGCCGGCGATATTCTGGTAACCGACATGACCGACCCCAACTGGGAACCGGTCATGAAGCGCGCCGCCGCGATTGTAACCAACCGCGGTGGCCGTACCTGCCACGCAGCGATTATTGCCCGTGAACTGGGTATTCCTGCCGTGGTGGGTTGTGGTGATGCCACTGAGAAGTTGACTGAAGGCATGCTGGTCACTGTCAGTTGTTCCGAAGGCGACACAGGCTATATTTATGACGGCTTGCTGGAAACAGAAGTCAGCGAAGTAAAGCGTGGCGCACTGCCTGAAATTCCAGTAAAAATCATGATGAACGTGGGCAACCCACAACTGGCGTTTGAGTTCTGCCAGTTACCCAACAAAGGCGTAGGCTTGGCCCGCCTGGAATTCATTATCAACAACGCGATTGGCATTCACCCCAAGGCCATTCTTGATTATCCGAACGTAGATGCGGATTTGAAGAAAGCTGTGGAAAGTGTTGCCCGTGGCCATGCAAGCCCGGTTGCGTTTTTCGTCGACAAACTGGCGGAAGGCGTTGCAACCATTGCGGCGGCGTTTTACCCCAAGCCCGTGATTGTTCGCATGTCCGATTTCAAATCGAACGAATACCGCAAGTTGATCGGCGGCAGCCGTTACGAACCCGAGGAAGAAAACCCGATGCTGGGCTTCCGTGGCGCAGCGCGTTACATTTCCGAAGAATTCTCGGAATGTTTCGAGATGGAATGTTTGGCATTGAAGCGCGTGCGCGAACAAATGGGGCTGGACAACGTACAGATCATGATTCCATTTGTACGCACCTTGAACCAAGCTGCCAAGGTGGTTGACCTGTTGGCGCGCAATGGCTTGAAGCGTGGCGACAACGGCCTGAAGCTGATCATGATGTGCGAAGTGCCATCGAACGCCGTGTTGGCGGACCAGTTTCTCGAGTACTTCGACGGTTTCTCGATTGGATCTAATGACCTGACCCAACTTACCTTGGGGCTTGATCGTGATTCCGGGCTTGAAATTCTGGCCGCTGACTTTGACGAACGCGACCCCGCAGTGCGTGCCTTGTTGAGCAAAGCCATTGAGGCCTGCAAATCAAAAGGCAAATACGTGGGCATTTGTGGACAAGGGCCTTCAGACCACCCGGATTTCGCCTTGTGGCTGGCGGGCGAGGGGATTGAATCCATTTCCCTGAACCCCGACACCGTGATCGACACCTGGCAAAAGCTGGCCGACAGGTTCAGCAAAGGCTAAGCCACAAACAAGGAGCAACACCATTGAGCAATTTTTCACTGTGGCTGGTACTGGCGGGTATTTTATTGATTGCCGAGATCACTACAGGCACGTTTTACTTGCTCATGGTGTCACTTGGAGCGGCCATCGGTGCGCTGATGGACTACCTGGGTTACGGCCTTGAAATACAAATTGGCGCTGCCGCCGTGTTTGCGGTGGCAGGCAGCCTTCTTCTTCGCAATCGATCATTAAAGCGAACCAAAACCGACAAACAGCATGATGTGCTCGACATTGGCAACAAGCTTGAAATTTCAAGCTGGGGTGTTGGTGGCCGCGCCAATGTTCAGTACCGCGGAGCCAATTGGGCCGCCGAAAGCACCGACAGCACGCCTGTAACAGGCCTGCATCAAATTGTGGATGTTCAGGGCAATGTCCTGAAAGTCAGGAGCATTTCCACTCACGCATAAACGGCATGACCTTGTCCCAAGGCTGCCACAATCAAAGGAGAAATTCATGGAAGTGTCCATAGTCATATTGGTCTTGGCGATTGTTTTCGTCAGCCAGGCACTGCGAATTGTGCCGCAGCAAAGTGCCTGGGTTGTAGAACGTTTGGGCAAATATGACCGCACCCTGCAGGCGGGTTTGAATTTTCTGGTGCCATTTATCGAGCGTGTTTCCTACAAACATTCGCTGAAAGAAATACCACTGGATGTGCCCAGCCAAGTGTGCATAACGCGGGACAACACCCAGCTGCAAGTCGATGGTATTTTGTACTTTCAGGTAACCGACGCGATGCGAGCCAGCTATGGATCAAGTGACTACATCAGTGCGATCACACAATTGGCCCAAACCACCTTGCGTTCAATCATCGGCCGCATGGAACTGGACAAAACCTTTGAAGAACGCGACATGATCAACGCCGCAATTGTTCAGGCTTTGGACGAAGCGGCAATGAACTGGGGCGTTAAGGTTCTTCGTTATGAAATCAAAGACTTAACTCCACCACGCGAGATTTTACTTTCAATGCAGGCGCAAATCACGGCCGAACGTGAAAAACGTGCGTTGATTGCAGCTTCTGAAGGCCGCAAGCAAGAACAGATCAACATTGCCAACGGTGAACGGGAATCATCGATTGCCCGTTCCGAAGGTGACCGGATTGCGGCAATCAACCGCGCCCAGGGTGAAGCGGGGGCCATCAAGGAAATTGCCGATGCAACCGCAGAAGCCTTGCGCAAGGTGGCTTCTGCAGTGTCCGAGCCCGGTGGTATGGAAGCAGTGAACTTGCGGGTTGCAGAGCAGTACATCGAAGCATTCTCAGGCGTGGCCAAAGTGGGCAATACGCTGATTTTGCCAGGCGACCTTTCGAACATGGGTTCAATGGTGGCGGCTGCGATGCAGGTGGTTAAACAGGGTGGCAAATAAACACTGATATTTGATTGCGTTTAAGACACCATTTCATACCGGGCTTGTGTTTACAAGCTTAAGCGCTTTGAGCCCCTGCTTGAAGGAAGACACGCCATTTTTGGTAATACGCGGGCAATTGCTCAAATTGATTTCTGTCAACTTTTTGAATCTGGAAGAGGCGTGTAAATTGCTCAAACCCACATCAGAGATTTGCGTGCACTGATCCAGTAACAGTGATTCCAGTTTGCCCAGCTTTCCCAATTCACTGATGCCGGCGTCGGTGAATTGTGTGCAAGCTGTGAGGGTAAGGTGTTTCAGTTCATGCATTTTTGGCAGGGAAGCTAAAACCTCATCATCAACTTGAGGGCAAGAAGTCAAATCCAGCACTTCAATCCTGTCAAGCAAAGAGCAAAGGTACTGGAAACCCTTTTTGCTCATACCGCTGCAACCAGCAAGACAAAGATTGTCCAGGTTGACCATCTGCGCCAGGTGAGCCAAGTCGTTATCGTTAAACTGGGAGCACCCAGTCAGGTCCAGAGTTGTTAATGCTGGAAATCGCTCGCTTAAAACCCGCAACGCTGCACCAGTTAATTGTTTGCAAAACGCCAAGCTTATTCCCGCTACCTTGCTTAGATCGATGTTTTGACTTTGAACTGACGCAAAGTTGCTCAATAAAAAATCGTTTACAGACGATGGCAAACACAGATGGACTTTGCCATCTGGCAAATGTCTGACACTCACTTTATCTACTTTGCCCAGCGCGTTGTTATTAACAGACTGCGCCATAACCTCGTCCTCTAAACTTTCAACCGAACAAAAATCCGCACTTGGCCTAGCGGAGGTTTGCCTTTGCCGGTTGACGGAAAGAGGTGGTGGGGCTATTGAGGGTGGCGCGGCCAGTGGCCGCCTGCCCACGCTATTGCCAATGAATGCCGAAGCTCTTGCAAACGCCGAACTTGGCGACTTTTCAGACAAGGGGCGATTATTCAAGTTGTCATTTGCGATTGCATTATTTTGTGGTGCAGAACTGCGTGTGATTCGATCCATTGCAAGACGGGCCTTAAAAAACCTTGGAAGCGCCTTTGTAACGTTTCCACACGAAAGGTTCCTGCAATGCTTTACACCCGATGGATTTTCATCAACCGTTCCTGCTCGCGTTTCCAGTCTTTGTCTTTTAGTGTGTCCCGCTTGTCGTGTTGCTTTTTACCCTTGGCCAGCGCCATGTCCACCTTCACACGTCCATTTTTGTAATGCATGTTCAAAGGCACCAGGGAATAGCCTTTCTGCTCCACTTTACCGATCAAGCGGCTAATTTCTTTCTTGTGCATCAACAGCTTGCGCGTGCGGGTATTCACCGGGTTTACGTGTGTCGATGCACTGGTTAGCGGTGAAATATGGCAATTCAACAGCCAAAGTTCGCCATTGCGAACCACAATGTGGCTTTCCTTGATTTGAACGCGCCCATCGCGGATGGCCTTGACTTCCCAGCCTTCCAGCACAATTCCTGCCTCGTACTTCTCTTCAATGAAGTAATCAAAACCTGCTTTTTTGTTCTCAATAATGCTCATGAATTCGACGAATACTTCCTTTGGGTGCTGTGCAGCGTGAAAACCGCTAAAATGTAGAGTTTAATCCTTTCTCCCCACGGGAAACAAACCCGGCACCGTTCATGGCCATTGTAGAGAAATCCGTATTAGTTCATTTTTCAGCGCATCAAATGTTCAATTTGGTGCGGGCTGTGGCTGACTACCCGCAATTTTTGCCTTGGTGTGGCGCGGGCAGTGCCGAGCCAGTTGAACCCAACGTTGAAAAAGCCACTGTTGAAATTGCGTTCAAGGGCGTCCGGCAAAGCTTTTGCACCATGAACAGGCTTACACCGCACAAAGAAATCCACATGACCCTGGTGGACGGACCATTCACCCATCTTGAAGGCACATGGCATTTTCTGGAACTGACCCCAGAGGCCTGCAAAGTGCACTTCAAGCTGGAATATGAGTTCTCCAGCAAGCTGCTGGAGCAACTTGTGGGGCCTGTTTTTGCGGGCTTGGCCAACAGCTTTGTGGATTCATTCATCAAACGTGCAGAAACCCTGCACAACAGCGGGGCAGGTCAGTGATCCACATTCAGTGGCTTGCACTTAAGCCCTCCGATGGCGGAGTTTTAACCAAGGCACCTGCCACGCTGGAATTGCCCGCAGGAAGCACCGTTGCCCAAGCACTGAAAGCGATTGGGTTGAATGATTCACAAATTACAGCGTTGCTAAACCAGCGTGCGGTGGCGGTGTATGGCCTGTATGCCACCGAAAACACTGTGCTTCACGCCGGGGATCGCCTTGAAATTCTGGACGAACTGAAATTCGACCCCATGGAAAGCCGGCGCAGGCGTGCGCAGCACAAAGTGCTGACCAAACGCCAGAAAGAACTGGCCAAATACGAGCGCCGAAGCCGCAAGCAAGGCAAAACCAACACCTAAAACTGAAATTCCCCTGTTTTTCTGTTTGTAAATCAAAACAGCCAGGCTGGGTATCCTTTATAATTCGCTTTTGCGCAAGGAGAAATTGCATGCGTGTCACGCAAAAAGCGTTAACGTTTGATGATGTATTGCTGGTTCCTGCGTTTTCAGACGTTCTTCCAAAAGACACATCACTGTCCACCCAACTGACCCGAAACATCAGCCTGAACATTCCATTGGTCTCTGCCGCCATGGACACTGTTACAGAAGCTCGATTGGCCATCGCCATGGCTCAGGAAGGCGGCATCGGTATTGTTCACAAGAATCTGACTGCAACGCAGCAAGCGGCCGAAGTAGCCAAGGTAAAACGCCATGAATCGGGCGTGCTTCGTGATCCAATCACAATCGAACCCGAACTGACCGTTCGCCAGGTTATTGCACTTACACAGCAACACAAAATTTCTGGCCTGCCGGTTGTGAAACACGGCAAAGTGGTTGGTATTGTGACCAACCGCGACTTACGCTTTGAAACCAAGCTGGACCAGCCCGTATCAAACGTCATGACCCCGCGCGAACGCTTGGTCACCGTGACTGAAGATGACAGCCTTGAACAGGCCAAAGCCTTGATGCACAAGCACCGCCTTGAGCGTGTGCTGGTGATGGATGCTGACAACACCCTGAAGGGCTTGATCACAGTTAAAGACATTCAAAAAGCGACTGAACACCCCTTTGCCAGCAAAGACGTGCACGGCAAGTTGCGCGTAGGCGCTGCCGTGGGCGTGGGCGATGGCACGGAGGAACGTGTTGAAAAACTGGTGGCTGCCGGCGTAGACGTCATTGTTGTCGATACGGCACACGGGCACAGCAAGGGCGTTTTGGACCGCGTTCGCTGGGTTAAACAAAACTACCCGCAGGTTGATGTGATTGGCGGCAACATCGCCACAGCCAGTGCGGCACTGGCCTTGATGGAACACGGCGCTGATGGCGTAAAGGTAGGCATCGGCCCCGGTTCTATTTGTACAACCCGTATTGTTGCTGGTGTGGGTGTACCGCAAATCAGTGCGATTGCCAATGTGGCCAAAGCCTTGAAAGGCACTGGTGTCCCCGTGATCGCCGATGGCGGCATTCGCTATTCCGGAGATATTTCCAAAGCTTTGGCTGCAGGCGCCAGTTGCGCCATGATGGGCGGCATGTTCGCTGGCACCGAAGAAGCGCCGGGTGAAGTGGTGCTGTTCCAGGGGCGAAGCTACAAGGCTTACCGTGGCATGGGTTCACTGGGGGCAATGACCCAAGGTTCCGCTGACCGTTATTTCCAGGATCCGGCAAACAACGCGGACAAACTGGTGCCGGAAGGCATTGAAGGCCGCGTGCCTTACAAAGGCTCCGTGCTTTCCATCATCTTCCAACTGGTTGGTGGTGTCCGCTCATCCATGGGTTATGTGGGCTGCAAGTCAATTGCGGAAATGCATGAAACAGCAGAGTTCGTTGAAATTTCATCTGCCGGTATTCGGGAGTCGCATGTTCATGACGTGCAAATCACCAAAGAAGCGCCCAATTACCATGTCGAATAAGGTCAGTTAAGGTTCCGCACCATGATAAAGCCCGGCATACCCGCCAACGAGGAAGAAAGAACACGCGCCATTGACGAACTGGGGATTGTTTATTCCCCCTCTGAAGCGCGCTTTGATCGAATCACACGCCTGGCCTGCCGGCATTTTGAAATTCACACCGCGCTTGTCACCATTGTTTACAAAGAAATTCAATGGTTCAAGTCGCTTCAGGGAATGAATGCGTGTTCCACGGATCGAGAAGTTTCCTTTTGTGGGCATGCCCTTGTGAACGAAGAAGCATTGGTGGTTGAAAACGCCTTGCTTGATCCCCGGTTCTTTGACAATCCTTTGGTTCTTGATGGTCCAAAAATAAGGTTCTATGCCGGACAGCCCATCAAGGACGCGTTTGGTCTAACCATCGGAACCTTGTGTTTGATCGACAGTACGCCACGCAATTTTTCTGATGAGGACCGTCAAGACCTTCGCGACTTTGCCAGGTTGGTAGAGGCCGAAATTGCCAAGCCCATTGAAGACAATGTGTTGACACGCTTCATTCGATCGTTATCAGAAAAACAACGCTCACTATTGATCGACCCAATTGTGGGTTCATGGAACCGACTGGGCTTTGAAACCTTGCTCAACAAACAAATTGAGCAAACAGTTTTGCAAAAAGAAACGTTAAGCTTGGTTTACGTGAAGTTTGGTTCAATTGACATGATAATGAGCCGCTTTGGTTCTGATCGCATTGTCGATTTCCGCAAGTTCACGGCCTCTTTGATCCGGGATACCCTGCCCAACGGGGCAAGCATTGGCTCCATAGGCACAGACGCATTTGTGGCGATCTGTGCTGGCATGTCGGCTACAGATACAGAACAACTTGTAGCGCACATCAAAGAACGCTTTTTGAAAACTACACTTGAAACACATGGCATCAAGGCCTTGGTGGATGTCGAAGTAACATCACTGACAATCACGGACGACAAATTGAAATGCACCCCCGGTGACGCAATAGACGCTTTGTTGAACGCACACTGATCCCCGCATTTTAAACGGAACACAATTTTTTAAAGATCCCCAAATAAAGCATTTCATGATTCATCAAAAAATTCTGGTACTCGACTTTGGTTCACAAGTCACTCAACTGATTGCACGCCGAGTGCGCGAATGTGGTGTGTTTTGTGAAATTCTGCCTTGCGACGTCGAACCGCAACGCATCAAAGACTACGGCGCTTCTGGCATCATTTTGTCGGGCAGCCACCAATCGGCTTATGCCGACAGCACCGACAAAGCGCCTGAACTGGTATTCGAACTGGGCATTCCCGTGCTGGGTATTTGCTACGGCATGCAAACCATGGCCATGCAACTGGGCGGCAAAGTAGAAGCGGGTACCGTGCGGGAATTTGGTCATGCACAAATTCGTGCACACGGCCACACCAAGTTGTTTGATGGCATTCAAGACGAAACCAACGAGCAAGGTCACGGCCTTCTGAATGTGTGGATGAGCCATGGCGACAAGGTCACTGAACTGCCAGGCGGCTTCAAACTGATGGCATCAACACCGTCCTGCCCAATCGCAGGCATGGCCGATGAAACCCGTGGTTTTTACGGTGTTCAGTTTCACCCCGAAGTAACACACACCAAAAAGGGCAAGGAAATTCTGGCCCGTTTTGTGCGCAATATTTGCGGCTGCAAAGGCGATTGGTCCATGCCTAGCTTTGTTGAAGAGGCTGTAGAAAGAATTCGTCAACAAGTGGGCACCGATGAAGTTATTCTGGGCTTGTCAGGCGGGGTTGATTCTTCCGTGGCAGCTGCGCTGATTCACAAAGCCATTGGCGACCAGCTCACCTGCGTGTTTGTGGATCACGGCCTGTTGCGCTTGAAGGAAGGCGAACAGGTCATGGAGACCTTCGCCAGGCACTTGGGCGTGCGCGTTGTGCATGTGAATGCATGCGAAGAATTCATGGGCCAGTTGCAGGGCGTAACCGACCCGGAAGCCAAACGCAAAATCATCGGCAAGGCTTTTGTGGACGTGTTCCAGCGTGAGGCAGGGCAGCGGGCCAATGCCAAGTGGTTGGCACAGGGCACCATTTACCCCGACGTGATTGAATCGGCGGGTGCCAAAACAGGCAAAGCCACCAGCATTAAAAGCCACCACAACGTGGGTGGCTTGCCCGACACACTTAATTTGCAATTGCTTGAACCCCTGCGCGACTTGTTTAAAGACGAAGTGCGCAAACTGGGTGTTGAATTGGGCCTTGATCCTGAAATGGTGTATCGCCACCCGTTCCCGGGCCCTGGCCTGGGCGTTCGAATCTTGGGCGAAGTCAAGGCTGAATATGCAGAAATTCTGCAATTGGCCGATGCCGTATTCATCGAAGAACTGCGCAACACCAAAGCCACTGCAAAAGACGCAGCAGCTGAACTGTGCACGGAAGACCAAGTTGGCAAATCCTGGTACGACCTGACAAGCCAGGCTTTTGCCGTGTTTTTGCCAGTGAAATCGGTGGG
>Ga0209024_1000793_pt1 | contig 40458 bp, 35 predicted proteins | sample AutmiccommunBRH5_FD_187380 | JGI IMG/M metagenome (GOLD analysis project Ga0209024, IMG submission 187380) | Deep subsurface microbial communities from Mt. Terri, Switzerland - Autotrophic microbial communities BRH/5 (SPAdes) (version 2) | ecosystem: Environmental > Aquatic > Deep subsurface >... | reverse complement strand
CCGCTCGGCGGGCTGGCGCAGGCCAGCATCGTCGATGTCCATGCCGAGGCGACCAGCGAGAAGATGGCGATGGGCCATTGGTGCGATGGCCGCGCCAGCCTGATCGTCGGCACCCATACCCATGTGCCCACCGGCGATGCGCAGGTCCTGCCCGCCGGCAGCGCCTACATGACCGATGCCGGGATGTGCGGCGACTACAACTCCGTCATCGGCATGGACAAGGCCGAGCCGATGCGCCGCTTCATCACCCAGATGCCGCGCGAGCGATTTACCCCCGCGGCGGGCGAGGCGACGCTGTCCGGCGTCTATGTGGTGACCGACGACCGCACCGGCCTTGCCAAGCGCGTCACGCCGATCCGCATCGGCGGCCGTCTGCAGGACGCCCGCCCCTGAGCAGGCCGCTGTCGGGCCGTGACCTCCGCCAAAGCCGCATTTCCGCGCCATATTTGCAGGCCGTCGCCGCTTTGTGCGGCGGCGCTGTGACGGCGCCGGCCCTCGGGCACCGCCGACGCTTGTGCCGCTTCGGTCGAGCCCGCATAAGGTGAGGGAAATTTCCCCTCAGGTGCCCCCGAATGTTCGACCTCGCCCTGTCCCCGCCGATCCCCGCCTATCTGGCGCTGGCCATCGTGTCGGGCATGTTCGTGCTGTTCGTTGCCGAGATCTTCCCGACAGAGGTGGTCGCCATCGCCGGCGCCGCACTGATGCTGGTCACCGGGCTGCTGCCCTACAATGACGCGGTGGCGGTGCTGTCCAACACCGCGCCCTGGACCATCGCCTTCATGTTCCTGATCATGGGCGGGCTGGTGCGCACCGGCGCGCTCGACGGGCTGACGCGGGTGGTGGAGCGGCAGGCGGGCAGCCGGCCGAAGCTGACCATCGCGCTGCTGTTCGGCTTCGTCGTGGTGGCCTCGGGCTTCATGAACAACACACCCGTGGTGGCGGTGATGATCCCCGTGGTGATCCAGATTGCGCGCAAGCTGCAGATCTCACCCTCCAAGCTGCTGATGCCGCTGAGCTATTTTACCATCATGGGCGGGATGCTGACGCTGATCGGCACCTCGACCAACCTGCTGGTCGACGGGGTGGCGCGCGACCGCGGCCTCGCGCATTTCTCGATCTTCGAAATCGCGCCCCTGGGCATCGCCGTGGCCCTGTCGGGTGCGGTGTTCATGGCGCTCTTTGCCGACAAGCTGCTGCCCGACCGGGTGTCGATGAGCGACCTGCTCGCCGGGCGGCGGGCGATGAAATACTTCACCGAGGTTGCCGTGCCCGAGGATAGCGACGTCATCGGCACCCCGGTGCTCGACGTGCCGCTGTTCAAGCGCGAGGGGATCCGGGTCATCGACGTGCTGCGCGGCGATGCCAGCTTGCGGCGTGACATGGCCGGGGCGGTGCTGGCGGCGGGCGACCGCGTGGTGCTGCGCACCGAGATGGCCGACCTTCTGGACCTGCAGCAAAGCAAGACGCTGCGGCTGGTCGACAAGCTGAGCTCTGTGCAGACCGAGACGGTGGAGGTGCTGATCTCGCCCGGCTGCCGGATGATCGGGCGCACGCTTGGGGAACTGCGCCTGCGCCGCCGCTACGGCGTCTATACGCTGGCCGCGCACCGGCGGAACCAGAATATCGGCCGCCAGCTCGACGATCTCGAGGTGCGGGTCGGCGACACGCTGCTGCTGGAGGGCGCCGCCGAGGACATCCAGCGCCTTGCGATGGATATGGAGCTGGTGGATGTCAGCCGCCCCACCGCCAAGCCCTTCCGCCGCCGCAACGCCCCCATTGCCGTCGGCGCGCTGGTCGCGGTGGTGGTGCTGGCGGGGCTGGAGGTGGCGCCAATCCTGGCACTGGCGGCGGTGGCGGTGGCCGTGATCCTGATCACCCAATGCATCGACGCGGACGAGGCGTTTTCCTTCATCGACGGACGCCTGCTGGCGCTGATCTTCGCCATGCTGGCGGTGGGCGCGGCGCTGGACCATTCCGGCGCGGTCACGCTGATCGTGGATTTCATCGGGCCGCTGATGTTGGGGCTCTCGCCGTTCTGGACCATCCTGTGCGTCTATTTCCTCGGCCAGGCGCTGACGGAGCTGCTGTCGAACAACGCCGTGGCGGTGATCCTGACCCCCATCGCCATCGAGCTGGCGGCGACGCTGGGAATGGACCCGCGGCCCTTCGTGGTGGCGGTGATGTTCTCGGCCTCTGTGGCCTTTGCCACGCCGATCGGGTATCAGACGAACACGATGGTCTATGGCCCGGGCGGCTATCGCTTCACCGATTACATGCGCCTTGGCCTGCCGCTGAACATCGTGACCGGGATCGTCGCCTGCATTCTGATCCCGATCCTGTGGCCGCTGTGAAAAGGATGACCCTGATGCGCCGCTTGTCCCACCCCCTCCGCGCCGCCGCGCTGGCCCTGCTGCCGGCGCTGGTGCTTGGCACCGCCCTCAGCGCCGCGCCCTGGCCGGTGCGCGCCGACCGCATCGGGCTGACCTCGCAGCGGCTCACGGTCTGGTTCGCCGATGGCTCGGTCTGCCGCGCCGCGATCCAGGCCGAGGGCGGGCAGGGCATGTTCACCGACTGCCCGCACCCGGCCCGCTTCGACGTGCGCATCGAGCGGCAGAGCTTCCTTGCGCCGGTGCTGGGCGATCTGGTGGCGCCGCTGGCGACGGTGCGGGTGATCTCGGCCGATGGGCGCACGCAGAAGTTCCTGAGCCCAGCCTCGCGGATGCCGGGCTGGAAGGACTGAGGATCACCTCGTTCGGGCGGAACAAGGCGAGGCACTGCCTCGCCCCGCCCGCTGCGGAACACCTCACCCGGAGCCGCCGGCAGCACTAGACCGTATGAGGCCAGCGCCCGCCGGGGGCGGGGCGGGCGCTGGCCGGGCCCTTTGGGGGCCCGTCCGGATCAGTTGAAACGGCGGTGCGTGGCGAAGGCGATGGCCTTCGCCATGGCCCCCGGCGAAGCGGGCACCCGGCCTCCGCTCCCCTCCCTTGCGGTCGCCCCGCCCGCTGGCCTATAGAGGCGCGTGTTTCCAGACAGTGACGGGAGAGGTCATGGCAGGCCATTCAAAATGGGCGAACATCCAGCACCGCAAGGGGCGGCAGGACAAGCTGCGCTCCAAGCTGTTCTCGAAGCTGGCCAAGGAGATCACCGTGGCCGCCAAGATGGGCGACCCCGACCCCGACAAGAACCCGCGCCTGCGGCTGGCGGTGAAGGCGGCGAAGGCCGTGTCCTGCCCCAAGGACGTGATCGACCGGGCGATCAAAAAGTCGATGGGCGGAGACGCCGAGGATTACTCGGAAATCCGCTATGAAGGCTACGGCGTGAACGGCATCGCGATCATCGTCGAGGCGATGACCGACAACCTGAACCGCACCGCCTCGAACGTGCGCAGCTATTTCACCAAATGCGGCGGCAACCTCGGCCAGACCGGATCGGTCTCGCATAGCTTCGACCGGGTGGGCGAGATCACCTATCCGGCGAGCGCCGGGGATGCCGACACGGTGATGATGGCCGCGCTGGAGGCCGGCGCCGACGACGTGGAAAGCGACGAGGACGGTCACTGGATCTATTGCCAGGTCGAGGCGCTGTCGGAGGTGTCGGACAAGCTGGAGGCGATCCTGGGCGAGTCCTCGGAATCCAAGCTGGTGTGGAAGCCGCAGACCCTGACCGAGGTGGATCTGGAAACCGCGCAGAAGTTGATGCGGCTGATCGACATGCTCGAAGAGGATGACGATGTGCAGGCGGTGACGCATAACTTCGACATCCCCGAGGACGTCGCGGCGCAGCTCTGACCCCTGGCCGGGGAGGGGGGCGCTGCCCCCAAGGACGAAGAAGAAGGGGGGCGCTGCCCCCCGTCGCCTGCGGCGACTCCCCCCGGGATATTTGGAAAAGGCAAAGGGGTGCGGGCCGGGGCGCGTGCCGCAGATCGTATGTAGGGCATACATACGGGTTCTGTATGGGGTCTTTATCCGCGGAGTTGACCCCGCGGGCGGGCCGTGATCCCCTTTGGCATGGACATTTGCCGCCCCTATCGCCAGATGGCCCGCAATGCGCTGCTGGCCAACCGCCGCCTTCACGCGGCCATTTCCACGCTGCCTGCCGCCGAGTGGGAGGCGCCGCGGGTGTCGTTCTTCCCCTCCTTGCGGGCAACGCTGGCCCATGTGCTGCTGGTCGATGCCTTCTACCTGACGGGGATCGAGGGCGCGGTCTGGATCGATGCCCTGCAGGCGAAGCTTGACCCCTGCGCCACCCCCGATGACTGGCTGGCGGCGCAGGAAAAGCTGGATCTGCGGCTGCTGGACCGGGCCGAGGCGCTGGTGCCGCAGGATCTGGGGCGGATGGTGCAGATCCACCGGACCGGGCGGGTGCAGGTGGAGACCCTGGGCGATACGCTGCTGCATCTGTTCCTGCACGACCAGCACCATCGCGGGCAGGTCCATGCCATGCTGGCGGGCACCGCGGTGCCGCCGCCGCAGCTCGATGAGTTCATCATGGCCGATGATGCGGCGGCGCGGGCGCAGGATCTTGCATCCTTGGGCCGGGATGAACACTGGATCATGCGGTAGCGTTCAGAACCCCAGCGTGGTTGCGCTGTCCTTCAGCAGGCGGGCCGAGGCGGCGAGGCCCTCGCTTTCCTCGGCGGTCAGTTCCGGATGCAGGTCGGCCAGCACCCCCGCCGCGCCGATCACCCGCGGCAGCGACAGCGCCACATCCTGCACCCCCATCACCTCGGGCGTCAGCATCGACACGGTCAGCACGTCGCGCTGGTCCGCGGCAATCGCCCGCACGATCCGGGCGAGGCCGGCGCCGATGCCATACCAGGTGGCGCCCTTGCCGGCGATGATCCGGTAGGCGGCGCGGCGCACGCCCTCGTCAATCGCGGCGCGGGCGGCGGCGTCCAGCGGCCGGCCCATCTGATCCGCGAAGGCGCCAATCGGCACCGACCCGGCGCGGGCGGTGGACCAGGCCAGAACCTCGCTGTCGCCATGCTCCCCCAGCACCAGCGCATGCACCGACTGCGGCGCGACGCCGAGATGCCGGGCCAGCAGGCTGCGGAAGCGCGCGGTATCGAGGATGGTGCCCGACCCGATCACCCGCCCCGGCGGCAGGCCCGACATCCGCGTTGCCGCCTGCGTCATCACGTCGACCGGGTTGGAGGCGATGAGCAGGATGGCCTCCGGCGCGGCGCGGCGCACCTCGGCCACCACCTCGGCGAAGACCTCGGCATTGCGGCCGAGCAGTTCCAGCCGCGTCTCGCCGGGTTTCTGCGCCACCCCGGCGGCGAGGATCACCACGCCGGCGCCGGCCAGTGCCGGATAGTCCCCGGCCTCGACCACGCAAGCCGAGGCGAAGGGCACGGCATGGGCGATATCCTCGGCCTGCGCCTGTGCCAGCGCGGCGTTGCGGTCCACCAGCACCACATGGCTGGCATGGCCGGTCAGCGCGAGCGCATAGCCCGCCGCCGATCCGACCATCCCCGCGCCGACGATTCCAACCTTCATGCCTGCCTCCTGCCTGCTGCATTTGCAGCCTGACAGATGCCGGACCCAAGGGATATGGTCGCCTCTCACGCTGCCGCGATCTTGCCATGCCCCTGCCATGTTCCGCTGGCGCGGCGGGCCGATTTTCGCTAGACTGAGGGCTAGACCCGGAAAACGGGCGAACTCGAGGCAGTGAAAGCGGTAAATCCATGACGGAAATGGTCTTCGGCACCATGCCGGCGCGAGTGGGCGAACCCGTCCTTCCGCGCTGGTGGCGCACAATCGACAAATGGTCCCTGTCCTCGGTCCTGTTGCTGTTCGGCATCGGGCTGCTGCTTGGCCTCGCGGCCTCGCCGCCCCTGGCCGAGAAGAACGGGCTGCATCCCTTCTACTATGTCGAGCGGCAGGCGCTGTTCGGCTTCATCGCGCTGGCGGTGATGATGGCGATCTCGATGATGTCGCCCGCGCAGGTGCGGCGGATCGGGGTGCTGGGATTCCTCGTCTCCTTCGTCGCGTTGATGGGGCTGCCGTTCTTCGGCACCGATTTCGGCAAGGGCGCGGTTCGCTGGTTCTCCCTGGGCTTCGGCTCGGTGCAGCCGTCGGAGTTCCTGAAACCCGGTTTCGTGGTGCTGGCGGCCTGGCTGATGGCGGCGGCGCAAGAGGTGAACGGGCCTCCGGGGCGGATCTACAGCTTTGTCATCGCGCTGGTCGTGGTCATGTTCCTGGCGCTGCAGCCCGATTTCGGGCAGGCCTGCCTCGTGCTCTTCTCCTGGGGTGTGGTCTATTTCGTCGGCGGCGCGCCGTTCTTCCTGCTGATCGCCATTGTCGGGCTGGCGGTCGTCGGCGGCCTTGGCGCCTATAACGGGTCCGAGCACTTTGCCCGTCGCATCGACGGCTTCCTCTCGGCAGAGATCGACCCGCGCACCCAGCTTGGCTATGCGACCAATGCCATTCAGGAGGGCGGCTTCTTTGGCGTCGGCGTGGGCGAGGGCCAGGTGAAATGGTCGCTGCCCGACGCGCATACCGACTTCATCATCGCCGTTGCGGCCGAGGAATACGGGCTGATCCTGGTGCTGATCATCATCGCGCTCTACTCGCTGGTGGTGGTGCGCAGCTTCTTCCGGCTGATGCGCGAGCGGGATCCCTTCACCCGGCTGGCGGGGGCTGGGCTTGCCGCCGCCTTCGGCGTGCAGGCGATGATCAACATGGGCGTGGCCGTGCGGCTGCTGCCAGCCAAGGGCATGACGCTGCCGTTTGTCAGCTATGGCGGCTCGTCGGTGATCGCTTCGGGCATCGCGGTGGGGATGCTGCTGGCGCTGACCCGGTCGCGCCCGCAGGGGCAGATCGGCGATCTTCTGATTAAGCGGGGCCGGTGACATGGCCCGCGCCGCCACGACACCGCCCCTGCTGCTGATCGCGGCCGGGGGCACGGGCGGACATATGTTCCCCGCGCAGGCCCTGGCCGAAGAGATGCTGTCGCGCGGATGGCGAGTGACGCTGTCCACCGACGACCGCGGCGCGCGCTATGCGGGCGGGTTCCCGAAAGCGGTGCAGATCCAGCAGGTCGCCTCGGCCACCTTCGCGCGCGGCGGGGCGCTGGCCAAGGTCGGCACGCCGCTGAAGATCGGGGCAGGGGTGCTGGCGGCGGTGCGGGCGATGCGGCGCGACCGGCCGGCGGTGGTGGTGGGCTTTGGCGGTTACCCGTCGATCCCGGCGCTTGCGGCAGCGGTGCTGCTGCGCCTGCCGCGGATGATCCATGAGCAGAACGGGGTTCTGGGCAAGGTCAACCGCATCTTCGCCACCCGCGTCGACGCCTTTGCCTGCGGCACCTGGCCGACCGAGCTGCCCGAGGGCGTGGCCGGCACCCCCACCGGCAACCCGGTGCGCGCGGCGGTGCTGGAACGGGCGGGCGCGCCCTTCATCCCGCCGGGCGACTACCCGCTGAACGTGCTCGCCATCGGCGGGAGCCAGGGCGCGCGGATCCTGTCCGACATGGTGCCCGCGGCGCTGGCCTCGCTCCCCGATCCCCTCCGCAGCCGGTTGCGCGTCTCGCATCAGGCCCGGGCCGAGGATATGGACCGGGTCACCGCCGCCTATGCCGAGGCCGGGATCGACGCGGACGTTCAGCCCTTCTTCAACGACATCCCCCGCCGCCTGTCCGAGGCGCAGCTGGTGATCTCGCGCTCTGGCGCCTCCTCCGTCGCCGATATCTCGGTGATCGGGCGCCCGTCGATCCTGATCCCCTTCGCCGCGGCGGCGGGCGATCATCAGACCGCCAATGCCCGCGGGCTGGTCGAGGCAGGCGCCGCAATTCTGGTGCCCGAGTCCCGCGCGACCCCCGCTTCCCTTGCGGAACAGATCGCACTGGTGCTGGACAATCCCGCCGCAGCGCAGCAAATGGCGCGGGCCGCGATGTCTTGCGGGATTCCCGACGCGGCAGAGCGGCTGGCCGCCCTGGTCGAGACCGTCGCCACGACCACGAACAAGAAAGCCCCAATATGAACGCTGCCACCAAACTTCCCGGAGAGCTCGGGCCGATCCACTTTGTCGGCATCGGCGGCATCGGCATGTCGGGCATTGCCGAGGTGCTGATGACTCTGGGCTACCGGGTGCAGGGGTCCGACCTGAAGGCCAGCAAGATCACCGAGCGGCTGGTGGGCCTTGGCGCCACCTTCTTCGAGGGGCAGCGCCGCGAGAATGTGGCCGATGCGGCCGTGGTGGTCGTCTCCTCCGCGATCCGGCCGGACAACCCCGAACTGGTCGAGGCGCGTCTGCGCAAGCTGCCCGTCGTGCGCCGCGCGGAGATGCTGGCGGAACTGATGCGCCTGCGGTCCAACATCGCCATCGCCGGCACGCATGGCAAGACCACGACCACGACGATGGTCGCGGCGCTGCTGGACAAGGGCGGGATGGACCCGACCGTCATCAATGGCGGCGTCATCCATGCCTATGGCTCCAACGCGCGGGCCGGGGCAGGGGAGTGGATGGTGGTCGAGGCGGATGAGAGCGACGGCTCCTTCAACCGCCTGCCCGCCACCATCGCCATCGTCACCAATATCGACCCCGAGCATATGGAGCATTGGGGCAGCTTCGATGCGCTGCGCAAAGGCTTCTACGACTTCGTCACCAATATCCCGTTCTACGGGCTGGCCGTCTGCTGCACCGACCATGCCGAGGTGCAGGCGCTGGTGGGCCGCGTGGCGGACCGGCGCATCGTGACCTTCGGCTTCAATGCGCAGGCCGATGTGCGCGCGGTGAACCTGCGCTATCAGGCTGGCGTGGCGCATTTCGACATCGCCCTGCAGAACGAGGATCAGGTGATCGAGGGCTGCACCCTGCCGATGCCGGGCGACCATAACGTGTCGAACGCGCTGGCGGCAGTTGCCGTGGCGCGGCATCTGGGCATCAAGAAGGATGAAATCCGCGCGGCGCTTGCCAGCTTCGGCGGCGTCAACCGGCGCTTCACCAAGGTGGGGGAAGTCCTCGGCGGCGTCACCATCATCGACGATTACGGCCACCATCCGGTGGAGATTGCGGCCGTGCTGCGCGCGGCGCGGCAGGCGGTCGGCTCCAACCCCGGCGCGCGGGTGATCGCGGTGCATCAGCCGCACCGCTACACCCGCCTCCATGCCCTCTTCGAAGACTTCTGCACCTGTTTCAACGATGCCGATGTGGTCGCCATCGCCGAGGTCTATGCCGCGGGCGAAGATCCGATCCCGGGCGCCAGCCGCGATGACCTTGTCGCGGGCCTCATCGCCCATGGCCACCGCCACGCCCGCGCCATCCTGTCCGAGGAGGATCTGGAACGACTGGTGCGCGAACAGGCACGGCCGGGCGACATCGTTGTCTGCCTCGGCGCCGGCACCATCTCGGCCTGGGCCAATGCGCTGCCGGCGCGGCTTGCGGGGGCGGCCTGATGGCGGTTGCGGCCTGCCTGGCGCTGGTGCTGGTCTGGGTGCTGGCCGCGAATGTGCCGCTGCTGGTCGCCGATCGCCGCCGCCGCGCGGCCGGTTATGCGCTGGTGCTGCTGGGGGTGCCGATCCTGGGCTTCGTCACCTGGCAGGTGGGTCCGGTCTGGGGGCTGATCCTGCTGGGGCTCGGCGCGGCGATGCTGCGCTGGCCGCCGCTGACGCTGGGACGGGCGCTGTTGCATCCCACGCAGGCGCGGGGCAACAAGGGCCTGTCCGACCCTGCCGAATGAGCCTTCCCCATGCCTGCCTTTCCCGATGACATCCCCGTTCGTGGCACCCTGACGCCGAACCGCAGCCTCGCGGACCTCACCTGGCTGCGCGTCGGCGGTCCGGCGGATTGGCTGTTTCAGCCCGCGGATATTGACGATCTGGCGCAGTTTCTGGCCGCGCTCGGCCCTGCGGTGCCGGTGTTCCCGATGGGCGTGGGATCGAACCTGATCGTGCGCGACGGCGGCCTGCGCGCCGTGGTGATCCGGCTTGGCCGCGGCTTCAACGGCATCACCGTGCAGGACGGGCAGGTGACGGCCGGCGCCGCCGCGCTCGACGCCCATGTCGCGCGCCGTGCCGCCGAGGCGGGGCTGGACCTGACCTTCCTGCGCACCATTCCCGGCAGCATCGGCGGCGCGGTGCGGATGAATGCCGGCTGCTATGGCAGCTATGTCGCCGGTCACCTGATCTCGGCCCGCGCCCTCACCCGCGCGGGGGAGACTGTCACGCTGACACCCGACGATCTGCGCTTCGGCTATCGCCAGTCGCATCTGCCCGATGGCTGGGTGCTGGTGGAGGCGACCTTTGTCGCCCCCGCCGGAGACCCGGCAGAACTGGCCGCGCGGATGGACGAACAGCTCGCCCGCCGCGATGCCAGCCAGCCGGTCAAGGACCGCAGCGCTGGGTCCACCTTCCGCAACCCCGCCGGCTTCTCCTCGACCGGGCGGGCCGATGACGTCCACGACCTCAAGGCCTGGAAGGTGATCGACGAGGCGGGCCTGCGCGGCGCGCGGCTTGGCGGGGCGCAGATGTCGGAAAAGCACCCCAATTTCCTCATCAATGCCGGGGGCGCCACCGCGGCCGATCTGGAAGGACTGGGCGAGGAGGTGCGCAAAAAGGTTTTGCAGCACTCGGGAATTTCGCTACAGTGGGAAATCATGCGTATCGGGGAACCGTAACGCCGGGGCGCGGCATCCAGGCAAGGGCCGTGTTCGATAAAAGCGAATAATATCAAGGGGTCACCAAAGATCCCGGAAATGGCGAACGTGGCGGGTATGTCGAGCAGGACAACCCCCAAGGTGGCGGTACTGATGGGCGGACCCTCGGCCGAGCGCGAGGTGTCCCTGTCCTCGGGGCGTGAATGCGCAACCGCACTGCGGGTGGCAGGGTTTGAAGTGGTCGAGCTTGATGCCGGCCGCGACCTTCCCGCACGGCTGACCGAGATTGCCCCCGATGTGGTGTTCAACGCCCTGCATGGCCGCTGGGGCGAAGACGGCTGCGTGCAGGGGCTGCTGGAATGGCTCGGCCTGCCCTATACCCATTCGGGCGTGCTGGCCTCGTCGATGGCGATGGACAAGACCCGCGCCAAGGCCGCCTTCCGCGCCGCCGGGCTGCCGGTGGTGGACAGCGTGCTGGCCAGCAAGGCCGAGGTGATGGCGGGCCATGTTCTGCCCGCGCCCTATGTGGTGAAGCCCAACAACGAAGGCTCATCCGTCGGGATCTACATCGTCCATGCCGACTCCAACGGCCCGCCGCAGCTGTCGGACGAGATGCCCGAGACGGTGATGGTCGAAACCTACGCCCCGGGGCGCGAGCTGACCTGTTCCGTGCTCGGCGACCGCGCGCTGTGCGTGACAGAGATCGTGACCTCGGGCTGGTACGACTATCACGCCAAGTATGCGCCCGGCGGGTCCAGCCATATCCTGCCCGCCGATCTGCCCGATGACATCACCGATGCCTGCCTCGACTACGCCCTGCGCGCCCATCGCGCGCTTGGCTGCCGTGGCCTGTCGCGCACCGATCTGCGGTGGGATGCCTCGCGCGGGCTCGCTGGCCTCGTGCTGCTGGAAACGAACACCCAGCCGGGCATGACGCCGACCTCGCTGGCGCCCGAACAGGCGCAGCATGAGGGGCTCGATTTCCCCGCGCTCTGCCGCTGGATCGTGGAGGATGCCTCGTGCAACAGGTAACCGCGCCGCTGCGCCGCGATCCCGCCCCCAGCCGGGCCGCCTACCGGATGCACCGGCTGTGGCTGACCCCGGTGTTCCGCGCGCTGCTGCGGGTGGGCGTGCCGGCCTTCGTGGTGACGATGGGCTTTGGCCTCTACCTTTCCGACGATACCCGCCGCGCCGCGCTTGCCGACAAGGTCGCCGCCGTGACCAAATCGGTGCAGGAGCGCCCGGAATTCATGGTCACGCTGATGGCCGTCGATGGCGCCTCGGAGCCGCTGGCCGCCGCGATCCGCAATCTGCTGGTGGTGGAATTCCCGGTCTCGTCCTTCTCGCTCGACCTCGAGGCGATGCGCGCGCAGATCGAGACCATCGACGCGGTGAAATCGGCCGACCTGCGCATCCGCGCCGGCGGCATCTTGCAGGTCGATGTGACGGAACGTGACCCGGCGATGGTCTGGCGGTCCGCGCAGGGGCTGTACCTGGTCGACGAGACCGGCCACCGCATCGCCGGCCTCACGGGCCGCGACGCGCGCCCCGATCTGGCGCTGGTGGCAGGGGATGGGGCCGACCGGGCCGTGCCCGAGGCGCTGGCACTGATGGCGGCGGCGGAGCCCATTGCGGGGCGCATCCGTGGCCTCGTGCGCATGGGCGAGCGGCGGTGGAATCTGGTGCTGGACCGCGAGCAGCGCATCCAGCTGCCCGAGGAGGAGCCGGTGGCGGCGCTGGAGCGGGTGATCGCCCTCGATCAGGCCGAAGACATTCTCGAACGCGACCTGACGGTGGTGGACATGCGCAACATGCAGCGCCCGACGCTGCGTCTTGCGGGCGACGCGCTGGCCCGGCTTCGGGGCGAAGACCCCACGCCGGCGACCCGCGTCGCGGCTGAACTGGCGGGCAACTGATGCAGGCGGATGGCAAGGTCATGAGGGCAGAACAATGACAGATCTCTACCAGTCGCAACGGGCCATGCGGAACATGCGCCGTGCCGCCATGCAGCGGGGCGTGATCGCCATTCTCGACGTCGGCACCTCCAAGATCGCATGCCTCGTGCTGCGCTTCGACGGGCCGGAGAGGTTCCGCGAGGACGGGCTTGGCTCGATGGCCGGGCAATCCTCATTCCGGGTTATCGGCGCCGCCACCACCCGCTCGCGCGGGGTCCGCTTCGGCGAGATCGACGCGATGCAAGAGACGGAGCGCGCGATCCGCACCGCCGTTCAGGCCGCGCAAAAGATGGCCAATGTCCGTGTCGATCACGTCATCGCCTGCCTCTCGGGCGCACGGCCGAAAAGCTATGGCCTGGCCGGGGATATCGAGATCGCGGCCGAGCAGGTCAGCGAGCAGGACGTGGCCCGCGTGCTAGCCGCCTGCGACGTGCCCGACTATGGCAGCGAACGTGAGGTGCTGCACGCGCAGCCGGTGAACTTCGCGCTCGACCACCGCTCTGGCCTCGCCGATCCGCGCGGGCAGAACGGGCACCGGCTGGCCTGCGACATGCACCTGCTGACGGTGGAAACCAGCGCGCTGCAGAACCTCCTCTACTGCATCAAGCGCTGCGATCTGGAACTGGCGGGGCTGGCCTCCTCGGCCTATGTCGCGGGCATTTCCAGCCTGGTGGAAGATGAGCAGGAGCTTGGCGCGGCCTGCATCGACATGGGCGGCGGCGCGACGGGCCTGTCGATCTTCATCAAGAAGCACATGATCTATGCCGATTCTGTCCGCATGGGCGGCGACCACGTCACCTCCGACATCGCCAAGGGCCTTCAGGTGCCGATGGCCACCGCCGAGCGCATCAAGACCTTCTATGGCGGCGTGATGGCCACCGGCATGGATGACCGCGAGATGATCGAGATCGGCGGCGATAGCGGCGATTGGGAGCGCGACCGCCGCAAGGTCAGCCGCGCCGAGCTGATCGGCATCATGCGCCCCCGGGTCGAGGAGATCCTCGAGGAAGTGCGCGCCCGTCTGGATGCGGCGGGCTTCGACAGCCTTCCCAGCCAGCAGATCGTGCTGACCGGCGGCGCCAGCCAGATCCCCGGGCTTGACGGGCTGGCGGCGCGGATCCTGGGCCAGAACGTGCGCCTTGGCCGGCCGCTGCGCGTGCAGGGCCTGCCGCAGGCGGCGACGGGGGCGGCCTTCGCCTCCTCTGTCGGGCTGTGCCTGTTCGCGGCGCATCCGCAGGACGAGTGGTGGGATTTCGAGATTCCGGCCGAACGCTACCCGGCGCGTTCGCTCAAGCGGGCGGTGAAGTGGTTCCGCGACAACTGGTAACAGCTAGATACAGCGTGTTCGGCGAAATACCGCTGGGTTCGCCCCAGCGGGCCCTATATTTTGCGGTGCTTTTCTGTTTTTTTCGTGACCTCCGGACCAAGGAGCGTTAGAATCGATCCAGTGCGGGGTAAATCGGCCGGACGTCGGGATTAGATCGGCGGCAGAGGTCGGGCAAGAAAAGACAGGCGGACCAGACCGATGACATTGAACCTGATGATGAGCGATCACGAAGAGCTGAAGCCGCGGATCACGGTCTTTGGCGTCGGGGGTGCCGGCGGCAACGCCGTCAACAACATGATCGACAAACAGCTGGAGGGGGTCGAGTTCGTCGTGGCGAACACCGACGCGCAGGCGCTGCAGCAAAGCCGCGCCGCCGCCCGCATCCAGATCGGCATGAAGGTGACCGAGGGTCTGGGCGCCGGTGCGCGCCCGACGGTCGGCGCCGCCGCGGCCGAGGAATCGATCGAGCAGATCGTCGACCACCTCGCCGGCGCGCATATGTGCTTCATCACCGCCGGCATGGGCGGCGGCACCGGCACCGGCGCCGCCCCGATCATCGCGCAAGCGGCGCGAGAGCTGGGTGTGCTGACGGTTGGCGTTGTCACCAAGCCGTTCCAGTTCGAGGGCGCCAAGCGGATGCGTCAGGCCGAGGCCGGCGTCGAGGCGCTGCAGAAGGTCGTCGACACGCTCATCATCATCCCCAACCAGAACCTGTTCCGGCTGGCGAACGAAAAGACCACCTTTACCGAAGCCTTCGCGATGGCCGATGACGTTCTGTATCAGGGCGTGAAGGGCATTTCCGACCTGATGGTCCGCCCGGGCCTGATCAACCTCGACTTCGCCGACGTCCGCTCGGTGATGGACGAGATGGGCAAGGCGATGATGGGCACCGGCGATGCCAGCGGCGAAGACCGCGCCGTGCAGGCGGCCGAAAAGGCCATCGCCAACCCGCTGCTGGACGAAATCTCGCTCCGCGGCGCCAAGGGCGTGCTGATCAACATCACCGGCGGCTATGACCTGACCCTGTTCGAACTGGACGAGGCGGCGAACCGCATCCGCGAGGAAGTGGACCCGGACGCGAACATCATCGTCGGCTCGACCCTCGATCCCGACATGGAAGGCACCATGCGCGTGTCGGTCGTGGCGACCGGCATCGACGCCGCGCCGCAGGCCGCCGAGGTTCCGGTGCCGCGCCGCGGGATGGCCAAGCCCCTGCAACCGCAGCAGCATCAGCCCGCCCCGCAGCCGGCCCCGCAACAGCGCGCGCCGCAACCGGCCCCGCAGCCGGTGGCCGCCCAAGCCCCCGCGCCGCAGCAGCACCGCGCCGTCGAGCAGCATGACCCCCAGGAAAGCTTCCACGGCTTCGCCCCGAAGACCTTCGAGGAAGAGCTGACCGAGCAACTGGCCGAAGACGAGATGCCGGCCCCGGCCTACCGTCCGCAGCCCGCGCCGCAGCAGACCATGCGCGACGTCTATGTCGACGATGACGCCTCGGCCTTCGTCGCCCCGCGTCCGCGCGCGGCCGGCACGCCCTCGCCCGAGGCGCTGGCCCGTCTGCAGGCCGCCGTGCAGAAGGCCCCGGCCGGCGGTGGCACCGCGCCCCGCGGCCCGGTCCAGCGCGCCGCCGCCCCGCAGCCGCGGGCACAGGCCCCGCAGCCGCAACCGGCCCATCACGCCGACAAGCCGCGCTTCGGGATCAACTCGCTGATCAACCGCATGACCGGCGCACCGGCGGAACAGGCAGAGCGTTCGGCCCCGCCGATGCGGCAGCAGCCGCCCGTCACCTCGGCCTATGATGACGAGCAGGACGCAGATCCCGATCAGGACCGCATCGAGATTCCGGCCTTCCTGCGCCGCCAGGCGAACTGAGCCCGATCACAGTTCATGCTGCATTAAGGCCGGAGCAATCCGGCCTTTTTCATTTCCGATCAACGTCTTGCCGCGACGCAGCGAGTCGCCGGGCAAGATGCCGCCCAAACGCTTCGTTAATGTTTCATTACGTTGCAAACAGTGAATTGTGCTGACGGCCGCGCCGTCCTAACTCCAGTCTTGCCGCAGTCACTCCGATGGCAGCGCAGCCCGCGACGAGGGGAAACCTCGCGCACCAGACCAGAGGTAGAGCCCGTGCAGACAACGATCCGTTCCGCAGTGACCTTCAAGGGCGTCGGCCTTCACTCCGGCGCGCCGGTCCGCATGACGATCCACCCCGCCTCGGCCAATTACGGGATCTGGTTCCGCCGCACCGACGTGGACAGCCTCGATCCGCTGATCCCGGCCCGCTGGGACGCCGTCGTCGCCTCGCGGCTCTGCACCCTCATCGCCAACCGCGCCGGCACCACCGTGTCCACCATCGAGCATATCATGGCGGCGCTGGCCGGCACCGGCATCCACAACGCGCTGGTCGAGATCGACGGGCCCGAAGTCCCGATCCTCGACGGCTCGGCCGCGCCCTTCGTCGCCGGCATCATGGCCCGCGGGTTGCGCGAGCTGGACGTGCCCGTGCGCGCCCTGCGCATCCTGGCCCCGGTCGAAGTGCGCGACGGCGACGCCGTGGCCCGGCTGGAGCCGGGCGGCGACGCGCTCGACATGCGCTTTGACATCGACTTCACCGACCGCGCCATCGGCCGCCAGACCAAGCAGCTGACCCTGGCCAACGGCGCCTTCGTGCGCGAACTGTCGGACAGCCGCACCTTCTGCCGCCGCGCCGACGTGGAAACCATGCAGGCCAATGGCCTCGCCCTCGGCGGCACCTTCACCAACGCGGTCGTCGTCGATGGCGACCGGGTGCTCTCGCCCGGCGGCCTGCGCCACGCCGATGAGCCTGTGCGCCACAAGATGCTGGACGCGCTTGGCGATCTGGCGCTGGCGGGCGGCCCGATCCTTGGCCGCTATGTCGGCCACCGCGCCGGCCATGCGCTGACCAACCGGCTGCTGCGCGAACTGTTCCGCCGCCCCGAGGCCTTCTGCATGGTCGAGCTGGGCCGCGATGCCGAGTCGTTCCTGCCGGGCGCCGGCCTGTCGATGGAAGACCTCCCCGCCTTCGCATGACCTGTCTTCCCAGTGCGAAAGGCGTTTTGCGCCCCGGATTTTTCTGTGCTAGGACGGGGCGGAACCGGCGTCTCCGGGTGCGTGGGGCACCGGGGGAAGGCCGCCGGAACAAGCCGCGAAGGCTGGGATAACGTGAAGCAGGAACGGGATAGGCAGGTCATGGCGCGCGGTCGTAGAGCGGCAAACCTTGCGGCGGGCCTTGTGCTTGCGGCGACCTTGGCAGCATGTGGCGGTGGCCGGCAGAAGGAAGTCCCGATCGAGGACCTCACCGCCGAGCAGATCTACCAGAAAGCTGAATTCGAGCTGGAGACCAATGGCGAGCCCGAAGCGGCAGCGCAGCTGTTCTCCGAGGTCGAGCGGCTCTATCCCTATTCCGAATGGGCCAAGCGCGCGCTGATCATGCAGGCCTTCGCCTTCCATTCCGACCGCGACTATGAAAACAGTCGCGCCGCCGCACAGCGCTATATCGACTTCTACCCCGCCGAAGAGGATGCCGCCTATGCGCAGTATCTGCTGGCGCTGTCCTATTACGACCAGATCGACGATGTCGGCCGCGACCAGGGCCTGACCTTCCAGGCCCTGCAGGCGCTGCGCGTGGTGATCGAGCAATATCCCGACAGCGAATATGCGCGCTCGGCGATGCTGAAGTTCGATCTCGCCTTCGACCATCTGGCCGCCAAGGAAATGGAGATCGGCCGCTACTACCTCAAGCGCGGGCATTACACGGCGGCGATCAACCGCTTCCGCGTCGTGGTCGAGGACTTCCAGACCACCACCCACACGCCCGAGGCGCTGCACCGGCTGGTCGAATCCTACCTCTCGCTGGGGCTGACGGATGAGGCGCAGACGGCAGGCGCGATCCTCGGGCACAACTTCCAGTCCACCGAATGGTACCGCGACAGCTACAAGCTGCTGACCGGCCGCGGGCTGAGCATGCAAGCCAGGGGCGACAGCTGGCTGGCCGGGATCTATCGGCAGGTGGTCAAGGGCGCGTGGCTGTAAGCCGGGGGACCGGGTCGATGCTGCGCTCGCTCGACATCCGTGACATGCTGATCATCGAGCGGCTGTCGCTCGATTTTCATCCCGGGCTCAACGTGCTGACCGGCGAGACCGGCGCCGGCAAATCCATCCTTCTCGATGCGCTCGGCTTCGTGCTTGGCTGGCGCGGCCGCGCCGAACTGGTGCGGGCAGGGGCCGCGCAGGGCGAGGTGACGGCGGTGTTCGACCTGCCGCCCGGCCATGCCGCCCGCGCCGTGCTGGAGGAAGCGGGGCTGGCGCCCGAGGATGAGCTGATCCTGCGCCGCGTCAACGCCGCCGATGGCCGCAAGACCGCCTATGTCAACGACCGCCGCACCAGCGGCGAGGTGCTGCGCGCGCTGTCCGACACGCTGGTGGAGCTTCACGGCCAGCACGACGACCGCGGGCTCCTCGACCCGCGCGGCCACCGCACCCTCCTCGACAGTTTCGCTGGCACCGATCCGCTGCGCGCCGCCACCCGCGCCGCATGGTCCGCCCTCGCCGCCGCCCGCAAGCGCATGGCCGCCGCCGAGGCGGCCCTCGCCGCGGCGAAGGGCGAGGAGGACTACCTGCGCCATGCCGTGACCGAACTCGACAAGCTGGACCCCCAGCCCGGCGAAGAGGCGACCCTCGACACCCGCCGCCGCGCCATGCAGGGCGCCGCCCGTATCCGCGAGGATGTGCTGCGCGCCCTCCACGCCCTTGGCAATGACGGCGCCGAGGGGCTGATGCGCGACGCCTCCCGCTGGCTCGACGGCGCCGCAGAGGCGGCCGAGGGTCGGCTCGATGCGCCCATGGCCGCCCTGACCCGCGCCACCATCGAACTCGCCGAGGCCGCGCAGGGGGTGGAGGAGGCGCTGGACGCCCTCAGCTTCGACCCCGCCGAACTGGAGGCAGCCGAGGAACGCCTCTTCGCCATCCGGGCCCTTGCCCGCAAGCACGGGGTGCTGGCCGATGATCTCGGCACCTTCGCCGGCGACCTGCGCACCCGCCTCTCCGCCATCGACGGCGGCGAGGGCAACCTGCGCGCCCTCTCTGCCGAGGTCGCCGCCGCCACCGCCGCCTATGACAGCGCCGCCGCCGCCCTGACCGAGGCGCGGCGCGAGGCCTCGGGCCGGCTCGACCTCGCCATGGCCGCCGAGCTTGGCCCGCTGAAGATGGAACGCGCCGTCTTCCGCACCGACGTAACCCAGGGCGAGCCCGGCCCCGAGGGCCGCGACGCCGTCGCCTTCACCGTCGCCACCAACCCCGGCGCGCCCGCCGGCCCGCTCAACCGCATCGCCTCGGGCGGCGAGCTGTCGCGCTTCTTGCTGGCGCTCAAGGTCTGCCTCGCCCAGGGCGCCGATGCCGTTACCATGATCTTCGACGAGATCGACCGCGGCGTCGGCGGCGCCACGGCAGATGCCGTCGGTCGCCGCCTCGCCCGCCTCGCCGAGGGCGCGCAGGTGCTGGTCGTCACCCACTCTCCGCAGGTCGCTGCCAAGGGCGCGCAGCATTGGCGGGTGGAAAAGCGCGTCACCGGCGAGGTCACCACCTCCAGCGTCGTCGCGCTCTCCCCCGCCGACCGCGTCGACGAACTTGCCCGGATGCTCGCTGGCGAAAGCGTCACCGACGCCGCAAGGGACGCCGCGCGCGCCCTGCTCGACGGCTAGGCACCTCTTCCCCCTCTTCTTTGTCCAAATATCCCGGGGGTCCGGGGGCTGGCCCCCGGCTTTCGTCACGTCCGGGGGCAGCGCCCCCGGCGGTCGGCCAAAGCTCACCCCTCGACGGTAAAGCTCGCCGACACCACCTCCCAGCCGCCGCCCCCGGCCACCATCACCGCATTCAGCACCGCCCCCACGCGGCCCGCATCGCTGCCATCGGCATGGCGGATGCCCGACAGCACGAAGCGCTGCATCAGCACCGCGCCCCCCGTGCCAAGCTCCCGCAGCTTCGTGCGCCCCGTCACAAGCTTGGCGCGCGCAAACGCCCCCGCCAGCTCCCCGGCCAGCACATCGGCAATCGCCTTGCGCCCCTCGGCCCAGGCCCCGGTCAGCGTCAAGAGGTCCGCATCCTCGGCGAACATCGCCGCCAGCGTCGCCACATCCCGGCTGCCCCAGGCCAGCGAGAAGGCGCGAGAGAACTGGTCGGGCCCCCCGAAACTCATGGCCGGTCCCCCGCAACGATCTTGCCGGGGTTCAAAATCCCCAGCGGATCCAGCGCCGCCTTGATCGCGCCCATCACCTCCCAGCCCGCGCCATGCTCGTCGCGCATCAGGTGGCGCTTGCCCATGCCCACCCCATGCTCGCCGGTCATGGTGCCGCCCATGCGGTGCGCCCGCGCCGCCATCCGCGCCGCGATCCACTTGGCGCGGGTCAGCTCTTCGGGGTCGTTGCGGTCCACCAGCAGGATCGCGTGGAAGTTGCCATCGCCGACATGGCCAAGGATCGGCCCGATCATCCCCTGCGCGGCGATGTCCTTGCGCGTCTCCTCCACCGCCTCGGCCAGACGCGAGATCGGCACGCAGATATCCGTCACCACCCCCATGCTGCCGGGCCGCAGCGCGAGGCAGGCCGGATAGGCGCCGTGGCGCATCTTCCACAGGCGCGAGCGGTCCTCGGGCAGGTCGGCCCAGGCGAAATCGGCTCCGCCAAGCTCGGCCACGATCTCGCCGAAGCGCTCCGCCTGCTCGCGGACCCCAGCCTCGGTGCCGTGGAATTCCACCATCAGATGCGGCAGCTCCGGGAGGCCCGCGCCCGCATAGGCGTTGAACGCCGCCGCCGTCGCCGCATCGACGAATTCGATCCGGGCAATCGGAATCCCCATCTGGATGGTCGAGATCACGGTATCCACCGCCGCCGCCAGATCGGCAAAGGCGCAGACCGCGGCGCTGACCGCCTCGGGCTGGCCCTGCAGCTTCAGCGTCAGCTCGGTCATCACCCCCAGCGTGCCCTCCGAGCCCACGAACAGCCCGGTCAGGTCATACCCGGCCGAGGATTTGCGGGCGCGGGTTCCGGTGCGGATCACCCGGCCATCGGCCAGCACCACCTCTGCCGCCAGCACATTGTCGCGCATCGTGCCATAGCGCACCGCCGTGGTGCCGCTGGCGCGGGTGGCGGCCATGCCGCCAAGGGTCGCATTGGCGCCCGGGTCGATGGGGAAGAACAGGCCGGTATCGCGCAGATGGCTGTTCAGCGCCTCGCGGGTGATGCCCGGCTGGACGACCACCAGCATGTCATCGGCCAGCACCTCCAGCACCGCCGCCATCCGCCCCATATCAAGGCTGATCCCCCCCTCCGCCGCCAGCGCGTGCCCCTCCAGCGAGGTGCCGGCGCCCCAAGCCGTGATCGGCACGCCGTTGGCCGCGCAGATCCGCACGATCTCGGCCACCTCGGCAGTGGTTTCGGGGAAGGCCACCGCATCGGGCAGCATCTGCGGGAAATAGCTTTCGTTGGCGCCGTGCTGCGCGCGCATGGCCGCGGTCAGGCTCAGCCGGTCCCCCAGCAGCAGTTTCAGGGCGTCCAGCGCGGTGTTCAGGGTCATGGCATCCTCGGCTTTCGGGAGGCGACATTAGGGCCGCGGCGGGGCCGGGAAAAGCCCTTGTGGTGCGGGGGAGAGGGCTTCGGCTGAAATCCTCTTTCCGGTGCCGTGGGCAGGCATCTTGCCGCTCTTTTTCCTTGCCCGGAATCAAGGCGCCTTGGCGCCGCCGGGCAGCGCCCGTCCGCCCCCTCGGGCGGGCGCTCCTCACCGCCAGTGCCTAGAACGCCGGTGGGAGGTGCCGCACCATAAAGTGCCCAGAACTGAGGTTGCTCGCCCACCCGGCGGACGGGCGCTGCCCTCTGACAGTGAGTGTGGCGGGGCCAGACCCTAAGGTCTCCCCTAAACCCGCTCCACCGTCACCCGGCCGGTGTCGAAGGCGATATGGCCGGCGATGCGCTCCGCCTCGGCCAGCGGCGCGGGATAGCTCCAGCCGGCATCGGTCAGCACCGCGCTTTTCAGCGCGATGGTGAAATACTCCGCCTCGCCCTTGCGCGGGCAGCTGCTGCGCCGGTCCGAGGCGTCGAGGAAGGCCATCGCCAGATCGTCGCGCGGGAAATAGATCACCGGCGGCAATGTGCCCTCTGTCAGCTCCAGCGCGGCATCGCTCTCGCCCAGAACCGCGCCCCCGGCGCGCACGACATGGGTGCCCGGCAGCTTGCGGATATAGATCTGGCTATTCATGGCCATCGTCCCCCAGTGTTGTGTGATCCCCGGCGAACAGTATCGCGCCGGCTTTGTAACAGGCCCGCGTCAGATCGGCGCAGTTGCGTTCCTCAGCCACGCGCGGGCGGCGTCCGTCACCCGCGGCGCAATGCGCGCGGCCACCTCGGCATGGTAGGCGTTCAGCCACTCCCGCTCGCCCGGCGACAGCATCCCCGCGACGATCAGCCGCCGGTCGATCGGCACCCAGGTCAGGGTGCGGAAGGCCAGCATCGCCCGGTCATCGGCGCCTTGCAGGGCCGGGGCCTCTTCCACCACCACCAGATTCTCGATGCGGATGCCGAAGGCGCCCTCGCGGTAATAGCCGGGCTCGTTGGACAGGATCATCCCCGGTTCCAGCGGCACCTCGGAGACGCGGCTGAGGCGTGCCGGCCCCTCATGCACCGACAGATAGGCGCCGACGCCATGCCCGGTGCCGTGGTCATAGTCCATCCCGGCCAGCCATTGCGGGTAGCGCGCCACAGCCTCCAGATCCCGCCCGGCGCGGCCCACCGGCCAGCGCAGGCGGCTGATGGCGATCATGCCCTGCAGCACGCGGGTGAAGCATTCGCGCTCCAGGGCGCCGACCTCGCCAACCGCAACCGTGCGGGTGATGTCGGTGGTGCCGTCGATATATTGCCCGCCCGAATCCACCAGCAGCAGCTCACCCGGCCGCACTGGGCGGTCTGTGCCCGTGGTCACGCGGTAATGCACGATGGCGCCATTCGGCCCCACGCCGCAGATCGTGTCGAAGCTGATGTCACGCAGCGCATTGGTGGCGCGGCGGAAGCCTTCCAGCGCGGTGACAACCGCGATCTCAGTGAGGTGCCCCTTCGGCGCCTCGGCATCGAGCCAAGCCAGGAACTCGACCATCGCCGCCCCGTCGCGCAGATGCGCCTCGGAGGTGGCGGCGATCTCGGCTTCGTTCTTGCGGGCTTTGGGCAGCAGGCAGGGATCGTCGCCATGGGCGACCGGGATGCCGTCGCCCTGCAGCCGCCCGGCCTCTGCCAGCTCCTGCACCACCCAGACCGGCACCGTGGCCGGGTCGATCCTGACCGGCCCGGTCAGCCCCTGCAGCGCGGCGCGCAACGAGTCCGGGCGGTGGGTGCGAACGGTGGAAGGGAGGGTCACGCCGTCCAGCTTGGCGGGGTCGATGAACAGGTCGAGCTTGCCACGCGAAGACAGGATCGCAAAGGCTTGAACAACCGGGTTTTTCGGCACGTCCGAGCCGCGGATGTTCAGCAGCCACGAGATCGAGTCGGGTGCCGTCAGCACCGCCGCCTCTTGCCCCGCCTCGCGCAGGATCGCGGCGATGCGCGCCAGCTTGTCCTCGGCACTTTCCCCAGCAAATTCCAGCGGTTGCAGGGCGATCTTGCCACAGGCGGGCGCGGGCTGATCCGCCCAGACCGCATCCACCGCATTCAGGGCTGGCACCAGCCGGATCGCGCTGCCTTTTAGTCCTGCCTCCAACTCCTTGATTTCTTTGGGCGTATGCAGCCAGGGATCAAACCCTATCGTCGCATCCGCCGTCAGTTGCTGGCGCAGCCAGTCGGCCGCCCGCGTCTCGGGCCAGGGCACCGGCGTGAACGCCGCCAGATCGACCTGCGCCTTCACCTGCACGCGGTAGCGCCCGTCGATGAACACCCCCGCCACCTCCGGCAGCACGATGCAGAACCCGGCCGAGCCGGTGAAGCCGGTCAGCCAGGCGAGGCGTTCGTCATGCGGGCTGACATACTCGCCCTGCCAGGCATCGGCGCGGGGCACGAGGAACCCGTCGAGCCCCTTGGCCGCCAGATGGGCGCGCAGGGCGGCAAGGCGCGGCGGGCCATCCTCGGGGCGGGTGGGGGCGTCGAAGCTTTGGAACATCTACCGCCCGCCGGCGTAGCGCTTGATGCCCATCACCCGGGCGCGGGCGCGGGGGTCGCTGTCGAAGAGGCTCGCCAGCTGTTCGGTCATCGCACCCGCCAGCTGTTCCACATCGGTAATGGTCACGGCGCGCTGGTAATAGCGGGTCACGTCATGGCCGATGCCGATGGCGATCAGCTCTACCGCGCGGCGCTTTTCGACCATGGCGATCACGTCGCGCAGGTGTTTTTCCAGATAATTCGCGGGGTTGACCGACAGGGTCGAGTCATCCACCGGCGCGCCATCGGAAATCACCATCAGGATCTTGCGCACTTCGGGGCGGCCGATCATCCGGCGATGCGCCCATTCCAGCGCCTCGCCATCGATGTTTTCCTTCAGCAGCCCTTCCTTCATCATCAGCCCGAGATTGGGCCGGGCCCGCCGCCAAGGCGCGTCGGCGGATTTGTAGATGATGTGGCGCAGGTCGTTCAGGCGGCCGGGCTGCTGCGGGCGACCATTGGCCAGCCAACGCTCGCGGCTTTGGCCGCCCTTCCAGGCGCGGGTGGTGAAGCCGAGGATTTCGACCTTGACCTGGCAGCGCTCCAGCGTCCGGGCCAGCACATCGGCGCAGATCGCGGCAATGGAGATCGGGCGGCCGCGCATGGAGCCGGAGTTGTCGAGGAGCAGAGTCACCACGGTATCGCGGAATTCGGTGTCCTTCTCGATCTTGAAGGACAGCGGGGTGGTCGGGTTCGCCACGACGCGCGCCAGGCGGCCGGCATCGAGCACGCCCTCTTCCAGATCGAATTCCCAGCTGCGGTTCTGCTGGGCCTGCAACCGGCGTTGCAGCTTGTTGGCAAGGCGGCTGACGGCACCCTTCAAAGGCTCCAGCTGCTGGTCGAGATAGGCGCGCAGGCGTTCCAGCTCTGCGGGTTCGGCCAGATCCTCGGCGCGGATTTCCTCATCGAAATCCGTGGCATAGACGGAATAGTTCGGGTCGGCCGCCGAATGCGGGGCAGGGGGCGGCGGCTCCATCGGGGCGTCGCCGTCGGGCATCTCTGCCTCGTCGCCATCCTCCATGTCGGCCATGTCATCCATGCTGACCTGGGCCTGGCTGGCGTCCTGCTGCTGCTCCTGGCTGCGCTCGGGCGAGGCGTCGCTGTCTTCGGGGTCTTGCTCATCCGATTGCTGGCTGTCGCCGGTGTCGGGGTCCTGGTCTTCGCCGGGCTGGTCGGCGTCGTCATCTTCTTCCGCGTCGGGGTCGTCGCCAAGCTGGTCGCCATAGCCAAGGTCGGCGATGACCTTGCGGGCGAGGCGGGCGAAGGCGGCCTGATCCGACAGGCTGCCGTTCAGGCCATCCAGCGTGCCGGCGGCCTGCTGTTCGATGAAGGGGCGCCAGAGTTCCATGACGTTTGCCGCGGAAGCGGGCAGGTCGCGGCCCGTCGCCAGATGCCGGACAAGGTAGCCCGCGGCCTGCGCCAGCGGCGCATCGGCGGCGGCGCGGATCTGGCCATAGCCCTTGCGATCCGCCTCATGCGCGATTTTTGCGTCGATATTTCCGAGGGTTCCGGGCATGTCGCGGGCGCCGACAGCCTCACACCGCGCATTCTCCATCGCCTCGTAGAGGTCGCGCGCCATCTGGCCTTGCGGCTGATAGCGGGCGGCGACGCCGTCATCATGGTGGCGGCGGCGCAGGGCGAAGGCATCGGCGGTGCCGCGGGCCAGCAGCACCTCGTCTTGCGTCATCCGGCGGCTGACCTGCGGCAGGCGCATGGTTTCCGCGGTCATGCCCGGCGGGTCGACCGAGTAGCTGACGGTCACATCCCGGTCGTCGGCCAGCGTCTTGGTCGCCTCGGCCAGCGCCTTCTTGAACGGATCTGCCGGGTTGTCCGAAGGTTTCATTTCGGCGCCTCCAGCGCATATGGAAAGCGTATGGAACCTGTATGGTTTCCATACATACGTTTGCCCTTAGCGGATGCTCTTGCTCGCGGCACTTTCCGGCAGTTCCTCGGCAAAGCAGCGCTGGTAGAATTCGGCCACTGTCTGCCGTTCCAGCTCATCGCATTTGTTGAGGAAGGTCAGCCGGAAGGCATAGCCGGTGTTGCGGAAGATCTGGGCGTTCTGCGCCCAGGTGATGACGGTGCGCGGCGACATGACGGTGGAGAGGTCGCCATTCATGAAGGCGGTGCGGGTCAGGTCGGCGACGGTCACCATCTGGCTGATCTCGCGGCGGCCCTTCTCGGTGTTGTAGGTCGGGTTCTTGGCCAGCACGATCGCCGTCTCGGCATCGTGGCTGAGGTAGTTGAGCGTGGAGACGAGGCTCCAGCGGTCCATCTGGCCCTGGTTGATCTGCTGGGTGCCGTGGTAGAGCCCGGTGGTATCGCCGAGGCCGACGGTGTTGGCGGTGGCGAAGAGGCGGAAGCACGGATGCGGGGTGATGATCTCGTTCTGGTCCAGCAGCGTCAGCTTGCCATCGGTTTCCAGTACGCGCTGGATCACGAACATCACGTCGGCGCGGCCGGCATCGTATTCGTCGAAGACGATGGCGGTGGGGTTGCGCAGCGCCCAGGGCAGGATGCCTTCGTGGAAGACGGTGATCTGCTTGCCATCCACCAGCTTGATCGCGTCCTTGCCGATGAGGTCGATGCGCGAGACGTGGCTGTCGAGGTTCACCCGCACGCAGGGCCAGTTCAGCCGCGCCGCCACCTGCTCGATATGGCTCGACTTGCCGGTGCCGTGATAGCCCTGGATCATCACCCGGCGGTTGTAGGCAAAGCCGGCGAGGATCGCCAGCGTGGTATCGGGGTCGAACTTGTAGGTGCTGTCGATATCCGGCACCCGGTCCGAGCGGTCGGGGAAGCCGCGGACCTTCATCTCGGTGTCGATCCCGAAGACCTCGCGGACCGAGATGTCTTCGGTGGGTTTTGCATTCTGGTCCAGCATTCCGTCCGCCCTCTTTGCCCTTCGAGCCGAAGGGCGCGCCATCAATCCGCGCCGCGGGGGCGCTTTGGTTAAACGCCCCGCGGGCGCAAGTGATCCCCGGATTGATGGAACATATCGCACGGGGGTGCAAGGGCGAGGCGGCGCGGCATGGCGGCCCGCATCGCCGCTGGGCGGTCAGTCGCGGAAGTTGCGGCTGTCCTTGATCTGGTCCCAGGCCCAGACGACCTCTTGCAGGCGGTCCTCGTCGCTGCGGTCGCCGCCGTTCATGTCGGGGTGCAGGTCCTTGACCAGGCTTTTGTACTGCTTGCGGATCTCGGGCTTGGTCCAGGTGTCGCGGGCATCGAGGATCTCGATGGCCTTGCGCTCGGTGGGCGGCAGCTTGCGCGTGGCGCCCGATCCGCCGCCGCGGCCGGGGTTCTGGGTGGCGTTGGTGCCGAGAATCTCCAGCGGGTCATCCACGCCGAGGCGTTGCCAGGCGCGGTTTTCCTCGCGGTGCTTGCCGAAGGGTTTGGTCTCGCGCCCCCAGAGCCGGTCCTTTTCGAGGAATTTCTGGAACTCCTCGTCGGTGGTGCCCTGGAAGAAGTTCCACTTCAGGTTGTACTCGCGCACATGGTCGCGGCAGAACCAGAAGAACTCGTCCAGGTGGTCGGGGGATTTGGGCGCACGGTACTGGCCCTGCTCCTCGCAGCCCGGATGATCGCAGGCGCGGGTCGAGGACTCGAAGGCCCCCGACATGCCGCGCTTGCCTTTGGTGCGGCGCTTCTTGTCGGAAGAGACGCGCAGATCGAAGTTGAAGGGGTCGTTCTTGGTCATGGGTACCCTGCGGTGCTGCCTTTCCGACTCGGGAGGGCAAGTTTAGGGTTTTTCACGCCGCTTTGAAGGGGCAGTGACGGTGCGGGTGCAAATTAGCGAGAAGGCGGGGCAGTTATGACGATATCGGAGGAGATACGCCAGCGGTTAGACGCACACTTCGCCCCGGAAGTGCTGGAGGTGGTGGATGAGAGCGAGAGCCACCGCGGCCATGGCGGCTGGCGCGAGGGCGGGGAGACGCATTTCCGGGTGCGGATTCGCGCCGCCGAGCTGGGGCCGATGTCGCGGCTGGCGCGGCACCGGGCGGTGCATGGGGCGCTGGGGCCGGGGCTGATGGCGCGGATCCATGCGCTGGCGGTGGATGCAGGCTGATCAGTCGGCGGGGCCGAGGCGCGGCGCCTTGCCGGGTTCGGATGCGGGGGCGACCTTGGGCGCGTCCCCCAGCGGCGCGGTGGCGCGCAGCGGTTCGGGCTCGGCCGCAGAGGGGGTCGGCTGGCCCGAGGGCGGAAGGCCCGGGGCGGCCACGGGCGGGGCCGGGGCCGGGGCCTCTGGCGCGGGCGCGGGCTCTGGCGCGGCGAGGGCCTTGGGCATTTCCACCGCGGCGACGGCGGCGGGGATGCGGCGGAAGGTCAGCAGGCTTTGATAGGTCGTGGTGCGGCTGGTCAGGCCGGACCGTTCCTCGCAGGGCAGGGTGTCGGCGCGCAGGTATTCCCAACCCTCGCGGGCCATCTCGTTCATCAGCTGCGTCACCGCATGGGCAAAGCGCTCGCCCGTGGTCTTCAGCCCGCGGATCTTCTCGCCTCGGCCCGGTGCGGGGATGACCTTGTATTCGTATCGCTGCATGGCGTCTGCGTCTCCCTTGCCCCGAAGGTCGCGGCATCGGTTGCCTATGGGCCACAACCGCACCGATTGCGCAAGATCAAGGCGCGGGCGGCTCGGCGGTTTCATGCTTCCTAACGGGCGGCAAAGGGGCAAGGCCATGAACATGAACATCCTCGTGATCCAGGGGCATCCGGACGGCGGCGCCCCGCATTTGTGCCACGCGCTGGCCGAGGCCTATGCGGAGGCGGCGAAGGCAGCGGGGCATGCCGTCCGGCGCATCGATGTGGGGGCGGAGGCGGTGACACTGCTGCGCTCCCGCGCCGAATGGGCGGGGCCGGCGCCAGATTGGGCGGCAGAGGGGCAGGAGGCAATCCTCGGGGCCGATCATCTGGTGCTGGTGTTCCCGCTGTGGCTGGGCGGGATGCCGGCGCGGCTGAAGGCGTGGCTGGAGCATGTGTTCCGCGAGGACTTTGCCTTCCGGCGCGGGGCGAAGGGGTGGGAGCGGCACCTGCGCGGCAAGTCCGCCCGGATCGTGGTGACGATGGGAATGCCGGCGCCGGTCTATGGGCTGTGGTTCGGCGCGCATGGCACGGCGCAGCTGTCGCGCTCGATCCTGGGGTTCTCGGGCATAAGGCCGGTGCGCGAGACGCGGGTGGGGATGGTGGAAGGGATGGACGCCGCCGCGCGCGAGCGCTGGCTTGGCAAGATGCGCAAGCTGGGGGCGAAGGGTCGCTGAGGCCTTACAGCCCCAGCTTCCTCGCCACCATCTCGTTCACCACGGCCGGGTTGGCCTTGCCGCCGGTGGCCTTCAGCACCTGCCCGGTGAACCAGCCGGCCAGCTTGGCATTGGCGCGGGCCTTTTCCACCTGCGCGGGGTTGGCGGCGATGATCTCGTCCACCGCGGCCTCGATGGCGCCGGTGTCGGTGACCTGCTTCATGCCGCGGGCGGCGGCGATCTCGGCGGGCTCGCCGCCTTCGGTCCAGAGGATCTCGAACAGGTCCTTGGCCATCTTGCCGGAAATCTCGCCCGAGCCGATCAGGTCCAGCACGCCGCCAAGCTGCGCGGCGGAGACCGGGCTTACGGCGATGCCGAGGCCTTCCTTGTTCAGGCGGCCGAACAGCTCGTTGATGACCCAGTTGGCGGCGGTCTTGCCGTCGCGCCCCTCGGCCACCGCCTCGAAGAACACGGCGTTTTCCTTTTCGGCGGTCAGCACCGAGGCGTCATAGTCGGTCAGCCCGAAATCGCCCATGTAGCGGGCTTTGCGGGCGTCGGGCAGTTCGGGCATGGTGGCGGCGATGTCATCGACCCATTCCTGCTCGATCTCCAGCGGCAGAAGGTCGGGGTCGGGGAAGTAGCGGTAGTCATGCGCCTCTTCCTTGGAGCGCATCGAGCGGGTCTCGCCCTTGTCGGGATCGTAGAGGCGGGTTTCCTGCACGATCGCGCCGCCATCCTCCAGAATCGCGATCTGGCGGCGGGCCTCGTAGTCGATGGCGGCCTGGATGAAGCGCAGCGAGTTCATGTTCTTGATCTCGCAGCGGGTGCCGAGGTGGCTGAAATCCTGGGTTTCCTGATAGCGTTCATAGGCGCCGGGCTTGCAGACCGAGACGTTGACGTCGGCGCGCAGGTTGCCGTTCTGCATGTTGCCATCGCAGGTGCCAAGGTAGCGCAGGATCTGGCGCAGCTTGGCGACATAGGCGGCGGCTTCCTCGGGCCCGCGGATGTCGGGGCGGCTGACGATCTCCATCAGCGCGACGCCGGTGCGGTTGAGATCGACGAAGGACATGTTAGGGTCCATGTCGTGGATCGACTTGCCGGCGTCCTGCTCCAGATGGATGCGCTCGATGCGGACGCGGCGGGCGATACCGGGGGCCATGTCCACGATGACTTCGCCCTCGCCGACGATGGGATGGTAGAGTTGGCTGATCTGGTAGCCCTGCGGCAGGTCGGGGTAGAAGTAGTTCTTGCGGTCGAAGGCAGAGCGCAGGTTGATCTGCGCCTTGAGCCCCAGTCCGGTGCGCACGGCCTGCGCCACGCAGAACTCGTTCACCACCGGCAGCATCCCCGGCATCGCCGCATCGACGAAGGCGACGTTGGCATTGGGCTCGGCCCCGAAGGTGGTGGAGGCGCCGGAGAACAGCTTGGCGTTGGAGGCGACCTGGGCATGGACCTCGAGCCCGATCACCAGCTCCCACTCGGCCTTGGCGCCGGAGATCACCTTGGGCTGCGGGGCGGTGAAGGTCAGGTCGAGCATGGCGGTGCCTCATGTCTGCGGATCGCGCCTTCATACGGCGCGGGGGCGGGCCGGGCAAGGGTGGAGGGGGAAGAAGCCCTGTTTCCGGCGCGATCAGGGGACTTGCCAGTGGCAAGTCACCCGCGCCGGTTGCCCGGAGGCGCAAGCCGCAGGGCAAGGGGGGTGAAGCTTGGTCCGAAGGGCGCCAAATTCTGAGGGGACCGCCCCGGTGGGCACATGTATGTGCCCGCCACGGGGGGGCGGGCACATCAGAATTTCGTCGACGGCCGAAATTCTGCAAGGCCTGTGTCGCGAGCACCGTCAGAGAGCAGCGCCCGACCGGCGTGGTGGACCAGCGTTGCCCGGCCGCCGCGGACCTTGATGCCGGGCGAAGAGAAGGGGAGGAGATGCCCGTCGGAAGACAGGTTCCGAAACCGGAAACGCAATCTTGCGGATTCTGTCCGGTTTGCGTGGGTTTCCGCCGAGGAGGCGAGGATTCGCCTAAGCGGTTTTCCGCGAATTGTCAGCCCGGGGGCTTTGCGGGCAGAAGGGCCGCTGCCGGGTGCATAGGTCCGGTGCCACTGTTCAGGTCCAATGCCCGTATTCCGCCTTCCCCGTTCGTTTGCGCTGTGCGCGTTCGTTTTCCTTGCCGCCTGCGTGCAGCCCGCCGAGGCTCCGGCCACTGCGCCGGTCACCCGCTGGGACCACCGCCCCGAGGCGCTGCGCTGGACCGAGGCGACGCTGACCGCGCTGGAAACCGACGGGGCCGTGCTGGCCACCACCGTTCCCACCGATATCGCCACCTTCTGCCCGGGCTATGCGACCGCCTCGCTGGAAGAGCGCGAGGCGTTCTGGGTGGGGATGCTGTCGGCGCTGGCCAAGCATGAAAGCACCTGGAACCCCAAGGCGAGCGGCGGCGGTGGGCAGTGGCTGGGGCTGATGCAGATCGCGCCGGGCACCGCGCGGGCCTACAATTGCGAGGCGACCTCGGCTTCGGCGCTGAAGGATGGCTCGGCCAATCTTGCCTGCGCGGTGAAGATCGCGGCGCGGCAGGTCGGCAAGGACCGGGCGATCCTGTCGAACGGATCGGGCGGCTGGGCCGGGCTGGCGCGCGACTGGGCGCCGATGCGGTCCTCGGGCAAGGTGGCCGAGATGGCCGCCTGGACCAAGGCGCAGCCCTATTGCCGGGTGCCGAGCTCGCGCACCTGAAGGACTTGTCGAGCGATGGGATTGGGCAAGCTTCGGCTTGCCCTTTTGCGTTTGCGCCCATGGCCGGCCGCGGGGGCTTTGCGCCCCCGCACCCCCGCAGGATATTTGGAAAAGGCAAAGGCGGAAGGGGCGGGTGGGGAGGCCCAGGCGCGGGGATCAGCCGCGAATCACGGCGGGGCGGCGCTTGGGCAGCAGCTTGCGCGTTGCGTCGATCATCGAGATGCCGCGGCCATCGGGCTGGCCGAGCGCCAGGGTTTCGGCCTTGAGCATCGCGATGCCCTCGGCCGAGGTTTCGGGCAGGCGTTCCGGAGGGATCGGGCGGCCGACGGTCACCCGGTAGGGCTGACGGCCCTTGTTCAGCGTCTCGTGGAACAGGGTGATGTCGCGCAGGGTCGGGTGGATCAGGTCGAACAGGTAGAACAGCGCCGAGTTGCGGGCGCGGATGTTCAGCGGCACCACCGGGATCTCGAACTTGCGGGCGATCATCGCGGCCGAGGGCATCCAGTCGCGCTCGTAGAGCCGGAGGCCCCGGCGTTTCGCCAGCCGGCCCGAGGGGAAGATCACGCCGAGGCGGCCCTGATCGAGTGCGGCGCGGGTCAGCGTCATCGTCTCGCGGGTCTTGGCGAGGGTGCGCTTGTCCATACGCCATTCGACCGGCAGGATCAGGCTTTGCATCTGCGGCAGGATCCGCAGGATATCGGAATTGGCATAGATGAACAGGTCGGGGCGCACCGATTGCAGCACCGACCACAGGATGATGCCATCGGCAATGCCGGTCGGGTGGTTGGCCACCACCATCGCCGGGCCGTTGCGCGGGATATTGTCGAGCCCGGTGACCTGCACGTCCTGCGCGATGATCTGCGCCATGGTGGCCATGATCCGTTCCGTCGGCTCATGCTCCACCGCCGTGCCGATGGCGACGGTCTTGGGATAGCCCAGCAGGCGCGTCAGAAGATGGCGCGCGACGGTATGATGCGGACGCCCGGTGAAGAGCCACGGCGCGCGTTCCGCAATCAAGGGGTCGATCTTGTCCTGCATGGCACACTCCGAACACAGGCTGACAACAGGAATATGACAGCTTAGTTCCCTGCGCCAGAGGGGCGCGTGCCGGGCCGCGGGATCGGCGGAAGCCTGCCATGGGCGGGTTCGGGGGCGGCGGCGGGCAGTTGCAGCTGGCCGGCGAGCCTGTGCAGCGCATGGGCGACAAGCGCAAGCGCCCCCGGCAGCAAGGGCCAGAGCCCGGCCCGATATAGGGCCAGTGCCGCCAGCAGCCCCGCCCACAGCGCCAGATACTGTCCGGGGCGGGGCCGCAGCGCAGGGTCGGGGCGGGTCAGGGCGAGGTCGGGGCGGGGACTGCGCATGGCGGCAAGAGGCCGCGGAAATGTGGCGCGATTGTGGCGGTGGCCCGAAGCGGCCTTTCCGGGCGGAAACAGTGGACGGCCTTCGTTGCCACTGTTTCTGTCCTGGCCGCAACAGCGCCCGCATTCCCGCCGAGTTGGTCAAGTCTGCGGCGACCGGGGACTCTCCGGCCGCCGCGACTCGCTGCCCGGTTCCGCGCTGGTCAGGCGTCTCCTGCCTTGAGGATTCGCCCCACCATCTCGCCCGTGTCGCGGCTGAGGCCCGGGCGGGCGGCGATGCTTTCCAGCGCCCCCTGCGCCATCGTCCGGCGGTCGGCGTCATAGCGCGTCCAGGTCTCGAAGGCGGTGCTCATCCGCGCGGTCGTCTGCGGGTTCACCGCGTCGAGCCGGATCAGCCAGTCGGCCAGCAGGCGGTAGGCGGCGCCCGAGGCGTGGTGGAAGCCGGCATGGTTTTCCGCCAGCGCGCCCATGACCGAGCGGAAGCGGTTGGGGTTCTTCCAGTCGAAATCGGGGTGGCGGGTGAGGGCGGTCGCGACCTCGGCCAGATGCTCCGGCGCGGCGTGCAGCACCTGCACCTTGAACCATTTGTCGATGACCAGCCGGTTGCCCTGCCAGCGGCTGTGGAAGGCGGCAAGCTCCGCCTCGCCGCGGCCCCCGTCCAGCAGGCAGGAGAGCGCGCCGAGGCTGTCGGTCATGTTGTCGGCTGCGTTGTGGGCGCGGGCCGCGGCCTCGCCGCCGTCGAGCCGCGTCAGCAGGCCGAGGCAGGCGAGGCGCAGCGCGCGGCGGCCGGCATCGGCGGCGCCGGGGCTGAAGGGGCCGGGGCTGGCCATGGCCTCCATCAGGCCGGGCAGCGCCGGCGCCAGCCTCTGCGCCAGCGCCAGTTGCAGGCGCTTGCGCGCGGCGTGGATGGCGTCCGGGTCCGGCACCACGCCGCTGGCATGCAGGGTCTGGGCCATGTCATCCTCGGCCGGCATCCGCAGGCAGAGGGCGCGGAAGGCGGGGTCGAGGCTGTCGTCGCGCACCACCGCCTCCAGCCCCGCCATTAGGTCGGCGGCAGGCTCCGCGCCTTGCGTCACCATCCGCGCCAGCACCTCCTTGGCGAGGCCGCGGCCCGCCTCCCAGCGGTTCACCGGGTCGGTGTCATGCGCCAGCAGGAAGGCGCGCTCGCCGGGGGGCGCGGCGCGGTCCAGCACCACGGGCGCCGAGAAGCCGCGCAGGATCGAGGGGATGGGGCGGGCGGAAAGGCCCTCGAAGCGGAAGCTCTGCTGGCTTTCCGTCATCTCCAGCACGGTCGTCGGCAGCACCTCGTCGCCGTTGGGGTTCAGCAGGCCAAGCGCGATCGGGATCACCCGTGGCGGCTTGTCCGGCTGGCCGGGGGTGGGGGGCGTGTCCTGGCGGAAGGTCAGGGTGTAGGTGCCGTCCTGCCAGTCGTCCTGCACCTGCAGATGCGGGGTTCCGGCATCGGTATACCAGCGCTTGAACTGGGCAAGGTCGCGGCCCGTGGCATCCTCGAACACCTTCAGCCAGTCCTCGATGGTGGCGGCATCGCCGTCATGCCGGTCGAAATAGAGGTCGAGCGCGGCCTTGTAGGCGTCGTCCCCCACCAGCCGCTTGAGCATCCCGATCACCTCGGCGCCCTTTTCGTAGATGGTGGCGGTGTAGAAGTTGTTGATCTCGACATAAGCATCCGGCCGCACCGGGTGCGCCAGCGGCCCCATATCCTCGCGGAACTGGCGGGCGCGCAGCGTCAGCACATCCTCGATCCGCTTCACCGGGGCCGAGCGCATGTCGGACATGAACTGCTGGTCGCGGAAGACGGTCAGCCCCTCCTTGAGGCAGAGCTGGAACCAGTCGCGGCAGGTGATGCGGTTGCCGGTCCAGTTGTGGAAGTATTCGTGGGCGATGACCCGCTCGATCCGCTCGTAATCGGTGTCGGTGGCGGTTTCGCGGCTGGCGAGGACCAGCTTGGAGTTGAAGATGTTCAGCCCCTTGTTCTCCATCGCGCCCATGTTGAAATCGTCGACCGCAACGATGTTGAACACGTCGAGATCGTATTCGCGGCCATAGACCTGCTCGTCCCAGGCCATCGAGCGTTGCAGGGCATCCATGGCGAAGGCGCAGCGGTCTTCGTCGCCCTTGCGCACCCAGATGTTGAGCGGGGTGTTGCGGCCCGAACGCGTGGTGAAGCTGGCCGAGTGCGAGACGAGGTCGCCCGCGACCAGCGCGAACAGATAGGCGGGCTTGGGCCAAGGATCGACCCATTCCGCCCATCCCGGCCCCGATCCGGCGGGATTGCCGTTGGACAGCAGCACCGGCATGTCCGATTCGATGCGGACGTGGAAGGGGGCCATCACATCGGGGCGGTCGGGGTAGAAGGTGATCTTGCGGAAGCCCTCGGCCTCGCATTGCGTGCAGTAGATGCCGCCGGACATGTAAAGGCCTTCGAGCGCGGTATTGGCCTCGGGGGCGATCTCGACCTCGGCCTCCAGCGTGAAGGGGGCGGCGGGGAGGAGGGCGGCGGGGAGGGTGAGGCCCTCGGCATCGGGGGCGATGCCCGTCAGCGGGCTGCCGTTAAGGGTGAGGGAGATGAGCGTCAGGTTTTCGCCGTGCAGGCGCAGGGGCTGGCCGGGGGATTTGGGGGAAAGCTCGAGGCGCGAGAGCACGCGGGTGCGGGTGGGATGGAGGCGGAAGGTCAGCGCGACCTGTTCGACGGTGAAGGGGAAGGGGGCGTAGTCGGCGAGGAGGGTGGGCTGGGGGGCGGTGTCTGTCACAAGGATGCGTCCTTCTGGGGGGAAGCCGGGGATCGGGGGAGCCTAGGGCGCGGCGGGGCGGGGTTCAACCTTGGTCGGCGCGAGAGTTCGGGCTTGTCGGCCTTGCGTTCGTTGCGGCCATTGGGTCACTCGGTTCGGGCGGGAACAGGCGAGGCACTGCCTCGCCCCCGCCCGCTATGGGACCGTTCAACCAGAGCCGCTTGCATCCCGAGACCGATTGAGGACAGCGCCCGACCTGGCGGGCGAGAAGCGCCCGCCAGAGGCGGGGCGGGCGCTGGCGGGGCCCTTTGGGGGCCCGTCCGGGTGGGATGACAGGGCGGCGCGTGGCGAAGGCGATGGCTTTCGCCAAGGATAGGGAGCGGGTGGCAATTCAGGCGGCAGTCCACTCCCGCCCACCAAATCACCACCCGCGCGCCGGATCCAGCCGACCGGGCGAAACCTTGGCCCGCTTTCTTGCGCCTCTGCTGCCGCTCGCCTAATGCTGGTCCGGCCCCTCTGCGGGCCATTTGCGAGGGAGAGACGCATGAGCGAACGCGTGGACCGCCACGGCCTGCAGGTCGATACGGTGCTGGCCGATTTCATCGAAGCCTCGGCCCTGCCGGGTACCGGGGGGGAGCCGGGCGCGTTCTGGGCCGGGTTCTCGGCGCTGATCCACGACCTTGGCCCGAAGAACCGCGCGCTGCTGGCGCGGCGCGAGGCGTTGCAAAAGCAGATCGACGGCTGGCACAGCGCCCGCCGCGGGCAGGTGCATGACGCCGAAGCCTATGAGGCCTTCCTGCGCGAGATCGGCTATCTGCTGCCCGAGGGGCCGGATTTCACGCTCGCGACCGAGAACACCGATCCCGAGATCGCCGCGCTTGCCGGCCCGCAGCTGGTGGTGCCGATCACCAATGCCCGCTATGCGCTGAACGCCGCGAATGCCCGCTGGGGCTCGCTCTACGATGCGCTCTACGGCACCGATGCCTTGGGAGACGCGCCGCAGGGCAAGGGCTATGACGCGGCGCGCGGCGCCCGGGTGATCGCCTGGGCCAAGGACTTCCTCGATCAGGCGGTGCCGCTGGCGGGGGCCTCCTGGGCCGATGCGCAGGGCCTTGCGGTTGCGGATGGCAAGCTGGTGGTTGGCGAAACCGGCCTCGCCGACCCTGCGCAATTCGCGGGGCATGTCGGCGACGCGAACGCCCCCACGCGGATCCTGCTCAAGCATAACGGGTTGCATATCGAGATCCTGATCGACCCCGCCAGCCAGATCGGCGCCACCGATCCGGCCGGCATCTCCGATGTCTGGCTCGAATCCGCCCTCTCCTCGATCATGGATTGTGAGGATTCGGTCGCTTGCGTCGATGCCGAGGACAAGGTGCTGGCCTATTCCAACTGGCTGGGTCTGATGAAGGGCGACCTGGCCGAGACCTTCCAGAAGGGCGGCGAGACTCTGACGCGGCGGCTGAACCCCGACGCGGAGTACACCGCCCCGGACGGCTCCACCCTCACCCTCAAATGCCGCGCGCTGATGCTGGTGCGCAATGTCGGCCACCTGATGACCACCCCCGCCATCCATGACCGCGAGGGCAATGAGGCGGGCGAGGGGCTGATGGATGCCATGGTCACCACGCTGATCGCGATGCATGACCTGCAAAAGACGGAAGGCCCGCGCAACTCGGTTTGCGGCTCGGTCTATGTGGTGAAGCCCAAGATGCACGGGCCCGAGGAAGTGGCCTTTGCCGATGAGATCTTCACCCGCGTCGAACAGGTGCTGGGCCTGCCTGCCAACACCGTCAAGCTGGGGATCATGGACGAGGAGCGGCGCACCAGCGTCAACCTCAAGGAATGCATCTGCGCGGCGATGCACCGGGTGGCCTTCATCAACACCGGCTTCCTCGACCGCACCGGGGACGAGATCCACACCGCGATGGAAGCCGGGCCGATGCTGCGCAAGGGCGAGATGAAGGCGCAGCCGTGGATTTCGGCCTATGAGGACCGCAATGTGGATATCGGGCTGGCCTGCGGCTTGCAGGGCAAGGCGCAGATCGGCAAGGGCATGTGGGCGGCGCCCGACCTGATGGCGGCGATGCTGGAGCAGAAGATCGCGCATCCCATGGCCGGCGCCAACTGCGCCTGGGTTCCCAGCCCGACGGCGGCGACGCTGCATGCGGTGCATTACCACAAGGTCGATGTCTTCGCCCGCCAAGCCGAGATCGCGGCGATGGCCCGGCCCGCGCGGCTGGAGGATCTGCTGACGCTGCCGCTGGCGACGGGGCGGAACTACTCGGACGCGGAAATCCGGGACGAGGTGGAGAACAACTGCCAGGGCATCCTTGGCTATGTGGTCCGCTGGGTCGATCAGGGCATCGGCTGTTCCAAGGTGCCCGACATCCATGATGTGGGGCTGATGGAAGACCGCGCCACCTGCCGCATCTCGGCGCAGGCGCTGGCGAACTGGCTGCAGCATGGTGTGGTGTCCGAGGCGCAGGTGATGGACAGCTTGCGCAAGATGGCGGCGGTGGTGGACCGGCAGAATGCCGGCGATCCCGCCTATGTGCCGATGGCGCCCGATTTCAGCGGCTATGCCTTCCAGGCGGCTTGCGATCTGGTGTTCCTGGGGAATGTGCAGCCTTCGGGCTATACCGAGCCGGTGCTTCATGCCCGGCGCGCCAAGGTCAAGGGAGCGTTGAGATGAGCCTGACACTGACTGCCGCACGGCAGATCATCGAGGTGGCGATGGAGACGGGCCGCGGGCAGGGCTGGAAGCCGCTGTCGGTGGTGGTGCTGGATGCGGGCGGCCATGTGCTGTCCTTCGACCGGCCCGATGGCGCCAGTCCGGGGCGGTTCGAGATTGCCCGCGCCAAGGCGTATGGGGCAGTGATGCTGGGCATGGGCGGCTGCGCGCAGATGGCGCGGGCCGAGGCGCAGGGCTATTTCATGGCCGCGGTGAACGGCGTGTTCGAGGGCAAGGTGCTGCCGGTGCCGGGCGGCGTGCTGGTGCGGGGCCCGGAGGGCACCGTGATCGGCGCCGTGGGTGTGACCGGCGATACCTCCGACAATGACGCGGCGGCGGCCTCGGCCGGCATCCGCGCGGCGGGGTTTGTGGCCGAGGCATAGCGGCTGCGCTGTGGGCAGGTCCGGCGCGGCCCGATCTGCCCGTTTCCCGGGCATCTGCCCTGATGCGCGGCGCACTGTGCGCGAGAGGCCCTTTCGCGCCGGGCCTTCTGCGCCTATCTTCCCCTCATGCGACAGACATGCAGGAAGGACGCCCCATGACGCGCCCGGTCGTCGGGATCATCGGCAATTCGGCATTGCTCAATGACAGCTACCCCGCCCATGCCGGCGGGGTGATGAACAGCCAGGCTGTTGCGCAGGTGGCCGATTGCATCCCGCTGCTGATCCCCGCTGATCCCCGCTACATGACGGTGCCCGAGCTCTTGGAGGTCTGCGACGGCTTCCTGCTGACCGGCGGGCGCCCCAATGTCCACCCCTCGGAATATGGCGAGGAGGAGACGCCCGCGCACGGCGCCTTCGACCGCTCGCGCGATGCGATCACCCTGCCGCTGATCCGCGCCTGTGTGGAGCGGGGGCAGCCCTTCTTCGGCATCTGCCGCGGCTTCCAGGAGGTGAACGTGGCGCTTGGCGGCACGCTCTACCCCGAGATCCGCGACCTGCCGGGGCGGATGAACCACCGGATGCCGCCCGATGGCACGCTGGAGGAGAAGTTCGAGCTGCGCCATACCGTGCGGTTCTCCGACGAGGGCCCCTTCACGCGGCTGTTCGGCGCGCCCGAGGTGATGACCAACTCGCTGCACGGGCAGGGGATCAAGACCCCCGGCAAGGCCGTGGTGGTGGACGGGGTGGCCCCCGACGGCACCGCCGAGGCGCTGTATGTGGACGGCGCGCCGGGCTTCACGCTGTCGGTGCAGTGGCACCCGGAGTGGAATGCCGCGAACGACCCGGTCTCGCGCCCGCTGTTCTGCGCGTTCGGCGAGGCGGTGCGGGCCTGGCGGAAGGGGCTGGCGCAGCCCGTGGCGGGGGTGGCACGGCTGAGTGCGTGAGGGGACACTGAACCGTTCGCATTTCCCGATTTGACCCCGGCTTCCACCTCCGGTCTCTTCCTTCCCTTTGCCCGGAATCAAGGCGCCTTGGCGCCGCCGGGCAGCGCCCGTCCGCCCCCCCCCGGTCGGGCGCTTTCCACGCCAGCGCCTAGAACATCTGTGGAAGTTGGTTGCACCATAAAGCGCCTAGAACGAGCGTCGCACGCCCACCCGGCGGACGGGCGCTGCCCTCTGACGGTGACGGTGGCGGGCGCCCCCCCCCCCCCCCCCC
>Ga0209024_1000792_pt1 | contig 40482 bp, 46 predicted proteins | sample AutmiccommunBRH5_FD_187380 | JGI IMG/M metagenome (GOLD analysis project Ga0209024, IMG submission 187380) | Deep subsurface microbial communities from Mt. Terri, Switzerland - Autotrophic microbial communities BRH/5 (SPAdes) (version 2) | ecosystem: Environmental > Aquatic > Deep subsurface >... | reverse complement strand
AGCGGCACCATCCACACGATCAGCGGCCGCTCCACCCTGCGCATCGGGCGCTGGAACAGGCGGCGGTAGAGGCCGGCAAACAGGTCTTTGGGTTGCATGGGTGCGCCTGTGTGAAGCAGGTGGCCCGCAAGGCGGACCACGCAGATGCGGCCTCTCTAGCCGCCGACCACCAGATGGTCCATCTGGATCGCCGGCTGCGGGCAGCCCGCCTCGCCCACCACCCGCGCCGGAACCCCGGCGACGGTGGTGCAGGGCGGCACATCGGCCAGCACCACCGACCCGGCGGCGATGCGCGAGCAGCGCCCGACGCTGATATTGCCCAGAACCTTGGCCCCGGCGCCGATCAGCACCCCGTCGCCGATCTTCGGGTGGCGGTCGCCATCATCCTTGCCGGTGCCCCCCAGCGTGACCGAATGCAGCATGGAAACGTTGTCGCCCACCACGGCCGTTTCGCCGATCACGATGGAATGGGCGTGGTCGATCATGATCCCCTGCCCGATCCGCGCGCCCGGGTGGATATCGACGCCGAACACTTCCGACACCCGCATCTGCACGAAATAGGCCATGTCGCGGCGGCCCTGCTGCCAGAGCCAATGGCCGATCCGGTAGGCCTGGATCGCCTGATAGCCCTTGAAGAACAGCACCGGCTGCAAGAAGCGGTGGCAGGCCGGGTCGCGGTCATGCACCGCCACCACATCGGCCCGCGCCGCGCGGCCGATCCCCGGCGCATCGGCAAAGGCGGCATCGGCGATCTCGCGCAGGATCTGCTCGCTCATCTCGCCCGAGGCGAGCTTGAGCGAGAAGCGGAAGGCCAGCGCCCGTTCAAACGTCGGATGGTGCAGCAGCCCCGAATGGATCAGCCCGCCAAGCAGCGGCTCGCCCTTCACGGCGGCCTCGGCCTCTTCGCAGATGCGGCTCCAGACCGGGTCGATCTGGGCCAGTTTCGCTCTGGTCTCGGCCATCGCGCGTCCTCCGGTTTTTCCTGATTATAGCAGATAGGACGAAGCGCGCACTTGTGAAAGAGCGCTCCGCCCCCAGCCGATGCACAAAGCCGCGCCGCTGCCGCCGGTTTCTGTGGCGGAAAGGTCGCTTAACGCCGCCGTTTCTGCACTGCAGCATTTCCGAATGAGGCAGAGATGGCGCCTGTCCCGTCGCCGCGCTAGGCAGGTGTTGCGGCTGTTCCCTGCCCGTCACGAGGCCCGACCATGTATTTCCTGCCCTTCGTTCTGCAAAGCGCCCTCCTTGCCTTCGAGGCGCAGGTGGTGATCGAACAGCGCCTGACCATGATGGCGCGCGGCGATGCCGGCGCCCCGGATGAGGCGGTGCGGATGGTGGGCGAGAAGATGGCGCTGGCCGCCCATGCTTGGCAGCATGGTGCAATGTCGCTGGCCACCGGAATCAGCCCGGACAGCGTGATGATGGCGACGCTCGCGCTCTACCGGGACGCGGTGGATGAGAACCGGCGGCGGCTGACGGCCTGATCCGGCGTTACTGCGCCGCTGGCGCAGCGGTCCCGCCGCGGCTTGCGCGCGAGGCGATGGCCTGGCGCAGCGCCGCTTCCAGATCATCGGGGCTGAACGGCTTTTCCAGCACGCTCGCCCGCGGATCGGCGTTCAGCTCATAGGCGGTGTGCCCGGTCGCAAGTACCACCGGCACCCCCGCTTCCAGCAGCTTGCGCGCCAGATCGAGCGACGAGATCCCTGTGCGCCCGATGCTCACATCCAGCAGCGCCAGATCCGGCATCCCCTCGGCCAACGCCTTCTCGGCGCCCGCCAGCGAGGCTGCGGCGGCGATCCGCTCGAACCCGAGGTCGCGCAGCACCTGCGACGTTTCCATCGCGATGATCGCCTCATCTTCGAGGTAGAGGATGCGCAGTTGGGGCGGGGTCCAAGCCAAGTCAGGGGTCCATTCTGGGTCGCGGGTCACGGTGTCAATTCACGTCATCTGGTCAGGAACGAAGGCGGGCGTAACGCGGAGGGCAAAGCAGTTCCTATGGGTCACGAGACGGTAATGTAGGGTCAGGCGGGCCATCGGTTTCCAAAAATACGCATTGCCCGGGCCAGAGGTTCCCCACGAAGTATGGCGCAACAAAATGGCCGGGGAAATACCAAGCCCCCTCCTCTCGCAGCAGATGCCGAACATGTGTGGCGCCGTTCCGCCGAAGGCCCGGCGTTTCGGCTGAAACCGGCCACCTCCGCACCGCATCGCGCCGCTCGCTAACTTCGGTAAGGACCAGCCGCGCCGGTTCCGGCTATCAACTTGCGCGCCAGGCGCCTCCTTCAGGACGCGCGGAACCGCCGGGCGGCGGCCGCGTTGAGATCACGGAGGCGCGACCGGGTTGGCCGTGCCGCAGCAATCTCGAAACGACCTCTCAGAAGGAGTTGCACTATGCTTGGCTGGGCTCTCACGTTCCTCATCGTCGCGCTGATCGCCGGGGCGCTTGGCTTTGGCGGCATTGCCGGCGCCTCGGTCGGGATCGCCAAGATCCTGTTCTTCGTGTTCATCGTGCTGTTCGTCGTGGCGATGATCGCCCGCGCCCTGCGCGGCCGGCCGCCAGTCTGACGGCACGGAATGACCGCGCAGGGTGCTGCGCGGTCCAGACTTGCCGGATCTCCGGCGCGGCATACCCCCATGTCGCACCGGCCGTGCAAGAGCGGGTCGCAGATTTCTCTGCGGCCCGATCTGCGTTCAGCCGCGCCTGTCCAGCCCCAGCAGGGCATCGAGCGACAGCGCCCCCGGCCCCTTCGCGATCAGCGCCAGCAGGCAGGCGGCCCAGAGGCCATGCGTCGCCCAAGCCCCGGGATAGACGAAGACCTGGATGACTACCGTCATCCCCAGCAGCCCCACAGCCGCCCCCCGCGTCATCAGGCCCAGCACCAGCAGCACCGGCAGCAGATGCTCGGCCAGTGTCGCCCCCACCGCCGCCAGATGCGGCGGGATCAGCGGCAGGGCATATTCGTGCTCGAACAGGAACCAGGTCGAGGGCTTGATCGCCAACCCTTCCACCTTGGTCCGGCCCGAGGCGAAGAACACCGCCCCCGGAAACAGCCGCAGCGCCAGCGCCGGCAGTGCCCAGCCGATCCGGTCCCCCAGCCCGTTCAGCCGCGCGATACGGCCGCGCAGGCCGCCCCGCCCGGCAAACAGCGTGTCAGTTGCACTCATTCGTCCCCTCCTCCACTCCAATGATCGCGCCCGCCTGCATCAGATATGCCAGCACCGCCGCCGGATCGTGCCCCGGCTCCGCCAGTTGCGCCTGCAAGGCCGCGGGGCCAAGCGCCTGCCCCGCCAGCAGCGCCGTCACCAAGGCGGCATCGCCGGGGGCCAGCGCCCGCACCGGCACCTCCAGCGCCCGGTCGCGCAGGATCAGTGCCACCTCCGGCCCGCTCGCCCGCATCGCGCCCGGGTCCGCGCCCGGCTGGTTCGCCGCCCAGATGCTGGCAATCGGCCAGTCCGAGGCCACCAGCGAGACGGAAGGGTGCAGCCGCAACCGCAGCGCCTCGGGGCTGCGCGCCCCGGCCAGCGCCGCCGGGCTGACCGGGGCCGCATCGGCTGCGTGATAGGCCAGCCCCCGCGCCCGCTCGATCCGCGCCACGCCCGGCAGGTAGGGCAGCCCCGCCACCGGCGGAAACCCCTCCAGAAACCCCGGAAATGCCGCGCCCCAATCCAGCAGCACCGGCGAGGCGGGCGGGTGCTGCGCGATGAACACCCTGGCCATCGCCCGGAAGAACTCCGCCCCCACCAGCCGCGCCACCACCGGAAACCGCCGCCCAAGGGCCTCAGTCAGGCTATGCGCCACGTTGTTGCGATAGACGGCAAAGCGCCGCTCCGCCTCTCCTACCGCCGTCACCCCCTCGGGCAGCGCGCCGCCGCTCAGCCCCGCCCGAAACACCGCGACGAACCCGTCATGCCTATCCGGCGCGAGCATGGCGCACCCCCTCATCCAGCAAGGCCCCCGCCCGCGCCGCCTCGGCCAGCAGCACCGGGAACTCCGGCACGTCATTGTCCCATTCGATCAGCGTCGGCAGCGGGCCGGTCCGCGCCAGCACCTCGGCATAGAGCGTCCAGACCGGGTCCGCGACCGGCGTGCCATGCGCGTCGATCAGCAAGGGGCCCGAGGGCAGCTCCTCCTCGGCATGGCCGCCCAGATGCAGCTCGTCCACGGACCCCAGCGGGAAATCGGCCAGATAGGCGCGCGGATCGGTGCGGTGGTTGGTGGCGCTGACGAACACATTGTTCACATCCAGCAGCAGCCCGCAGCCGGTGCGGCGCACCACCTCGGCCAGGAAGTCGGTTTCCGACATCGTCGATTGCGCAAAAAGCACATAGGTCGAGGGATTCTCCAGCAGCATCCGCCGCCCCAGCACCGCCTGCACCTCGTCGATATGCTCGCAGACGATCCCCAGCGTTTCGGGCGTATAGGGTAGCGGCAGCAGGTCGTTCAGGTAATCGCCCCCGTGGCTCGACCAGGCCAGATGCTCGGAAAAGCTCTCGGGCTCATAGAGGTCGCACAGCCGCTTCAGCCGGGCCAGATGGTCGGCATCCAGCCGCCCGGCCCCCCCCAATGGAGAGCCCCACCCCGTGCAGCGACAGCGCATAGCCCTCCCGCAGCGCCCGCAACTGCGCATGGGGCACGCCGCCCGCGCCCATGTAATTCTCGGCATGCACCTCGAAGAAGCCAAGGTCGGGCCTCGTGCTTCGGATCGCCGTGAAATGCTCGGGCTTGAACCCCAGCCCCGGCGCGGCGGGCAAATTGGTCATCGGAACCTCCCCCATGAAAACGGGGGCGGGAAGACCCCGCCCCCCGTAGGATCACATCGCGATCGGCTCCAGCGAGCCCATGCCCTTGGGCGTTTCCATGGTCACGCAGGTGCCGGCCGGGACCAGCTTCCAGGCGTTGCCCTGGTAGTCCATGGTCGAGGTGCCGGCGCAGGTGGTGCCGGGGCCCGCGGCGCAGTCATTCTGGCCGGCCAGCGCCACGCCGTAGCATTTCTCCATCTCGGCGGCCTGCGCAGAGCCAGCGGCAAGGGTCAGCGCGGTCGCCAGCGAGGCGGCCAGGCTCAGCGTGTTGGACATGTGGGTCATTCTCGGTGTCTCCTCGGATGTTGCGTTCAACGGGGCCGGTCTGCCGGTTCCCGCAACTCCAGTCGGCCGGCCCCGCAGCTTTGTTACGCCGCTCACGCATCCGTGTTGGCATTCCCGCAAATCGCGCAATACCGTGGCCGCGGCTGTAACAAAGCGCCCCCGCGCCCCGAACTGGCAGGCAGGATGCAGATGACAGAGGCTGAGTGGGCGGCATTGCTGCGGGCCGCCAACGGGGGCGACGCCCGCGCCTATGGCCGTTTCCTGCACGCCATCACGCCCATGCTGCGCGGGCTGGTGCGGGCGCGGGGCGGCAGCCTGGGGCCGCAGACATGCGAGGATATCGTGCAGGAGGTGCTGCTGGCGATCCACCTGAAGCGGCATACCTGGCGCAGTGACGCGCCGCTGCGCCCCTGGCTCTATGCCATCGCGCGCCACAAGGTGATCGACGCCTTCCGCGCCCGGGGCCGGCACGTGGACCTGCCCCTCGGCGACTTTGCCGAGCTGATCCCGGCCGATCCCGGCCCCGACCCGACCGAGGCGAGCGATGCCTTGCGGATGATCGAGCGCCTCGATCCCCGCTCGGCCGAGATCGTGAAGGCGATCGGGATCGACGGCGAAGAAATCGCCGAGACCAGCCGGCGGCTGGAGATGACCGAAGGCGCGGTGCGGGTTGTGCTGCACCGCGCCTTCAAGCGGCTTGCCGCGTTGAGAGAGAGGCATATCGAATGAAGACCGACCAGCTGATCGCCGCCCTCGCCGCCGATGCGCCCGCCGAACCCGGCATCGGCGCGGGTCTGGCGCGCTGGCTGGCCCCGGCACTGGCGCTGGCGGCTGCGGCGCTGCTGGTGGGCTGGGGCCTGCGCCCTGGCCTCGCCGCCGCGCTGATGCAGCCCGCCGTCGCCGCCAAGTTGGCGCTGCCGCTGGTGCTGGCCGGAACCGCGCTGGCCCTCGCCCTGCGCTCCGCCCGCCCCGAGGCGCGAGCCCCGGCCCTGCCGCTGGCGGTACTGGGGGCGGCGGCGCTGGCACTGCTCGCCGCCGGCCTCGCCACCACCCCGCAAGCCGCGTGGGAGCAAGCCTGGCTCGGCGACACCGCGCTGGCCTGCCTGATCTCGATCCCCGCGCTGGCCGTGCTGCCCCTCGCCGCCAGCCTGCTCGCCCTGCGCCGCGGCGCCAGCACCGACCCGGCGCGCACCGGCTTGCTGGCGGGCCTGCTGGCGGGCGCCGCCGCCACCGCGCTCTACGCGCTGCACTGCCCCGAGGACAGCCCGCTGTTCTATGTCTGCTGGTACGGGCTCGGCATCGTCATCGCAGGCACCGCCGGCCGCCTGCTGGGCCCGCGCCTGCTGCACTGGTAGGCGTCAGCCCCTCAGGATCACGCTCAGCGTTCCGTCACTCTCCAGGATCACGCTCGAAACCGCGCCGATGCCCGATGCGCCGCCCGCGCGCACCGCGCTCAGCATCTCGGCCTCGGTGATCCGCTCCCGCCGCATCGCGCCCGGACAGAACGCCCCGTCCCGCGCCAGCAGCGCCGGTTCCGAGCGCACTGCAGCCGCGAAGGCCTCGGACCGCACGGAAACGTAAGTGACCCCGTATTGCGCCAGGATCAGCAGCGCCAGCGCCACCGCGCCCTCGGCCAGCGCGACCGATTCCTGCAGCAGCACCGCCGAGAGGGTCGAGCCGAGCGCGACCGTCACCACCAGATCAAAGGCATTGAGCTTGGCCAGCGTCCGCTTGCCCGAAATGCGCAGGAACAGTACCAGCGCCGTGTAGGCCAGCAGCCCCACGATCACGGTGCGGACGATCCCCTGCCAATCCTGGAAGAACATGCCGGACCAGTTCATCGGTCCTGCCCCTCCAGATCCGCGATCAGCGCCTTCATCTCGGCAATCTCGCGCACCTGCGCCGCGGCGATCTCATCGGCCAGTTCGCGCACCCGCGGGTCGCTGATCTTCGCCCGCTCACTGGTCATGATGGCGATGGAATGATGCGGGATCATCGCCTTCATATAGGCGACATCGCCCACCGTCGCCTGGCTGCGCACCAGCCACAGCGCGCCGGCGAAGACCACGGCCGCGCCGACCAGAATCGCGATATTCGCGCCCCGGTTCTTGTACATGCCCCACATGAACGCCAGCATGACCACGGCCATCGCCGCCCCCATCACCAGCGCCATCCACATCCGGGTCTGGCTGAAGGTGACATGGTCCAGCGCATAGGTGTTCAGGTACATCAGCCCGAACATCACCACCGTCGAGGCCGCGATCATCGCAGAAAACCGCAGATAGCTCATGGGATCCACCTCCTTCTGGCAATTGATCCGTCCGGGCCCAACCACGCCGGGCCAGCAAGGGTTCCGGGCTTGCGGCACCGGCAGGGCGCCCGGGCTGACCGAGATCAACGACAGCCCCGCCGCTCCGGTGCGAATCTGCCGCCATGGGAGGGGCACAGGGGATCGCCGAATGAACAGACGCCACCTTCTCACCGGCGCCGCCGCCGCTCTGGCGCTTGGCGCCGCGGGCGCGGCCGGATGGCGCGCCGCCACCGGCTCAAAGGCCAGGTACGCGCGCTACATCGCCCGCCTGCGCGCACCGCTTGCGGACAACCCGCCGATGGCAGACCTGCTGCGCACCGCCAGCCTCGCCGCCAGCGGACACAACACCCAGCCCTGGCGGTTCGAGGCGGCGCCGGGCGCGATCACCCTGCATCCCGACCTGACGCGCGCCACGCCGGCGGTCGACCCTGACGACCATCACCTCTGGGTCAGCCTCGGCTGCGCGATGGAAACGCTGGCCATCGCCGCCAGCGCCACCGGCCGGCCCGGCGAGGCCGATCCGCTTGGCGCCCTCACCTACCGCTACTCGGAAGGCCAGCCGCGCCCGGACCCGCTGCTGGCCGCGATCCCCGCCCGCCAATCGACCCGCGCCGAGTATGACGGGCGCCCGGTGCCCGCGCCCGATCTGGCGCGGCTGGCGGAGGCCGGCCACGGCCCGGGCGTCAGGCTGATCCTCATCACCGACCGCGCCGCCATGACCCGGATCGGCGAGTTGATCCTCGCCGGCAATACCGCGCAGATGGCCGACCCCGCCTTCATCGCCGAGCTGAAACACTGGCTGCGCTTCTCGCCGCGTGCTGCGATGGAGACCGGCGACGGGCTCTATGCCGCCTCCAGCGGCAATCCGGTGCTGCCCGATGCGCTTGGCCGCCTCGCCTTCGACCGGGTCTTCACCGCCGCCGCCGAGACTGACAGATACGCCCGCCACATCGCCTCCTCCGCCGGGTTCGCCGTGTTCGTGGCCGAGCGCGAGGATACCGCCCATTGGGTCGCCGTGGGCCACGCCTGCCAACGCTTCGCCCTGACCGCCACCGCGCTTGGCCTGAAACACGCCTTCCTGAACCAGCCGGTTGAGGTCCCCGCCCTGCGCCCCGAACTGGCCGCCCTGATCGGCGAGCCCGGCCTGCGCCCGGATCTGGTGATGCGCTTTGGCTATGGCAGGGCGCTGCCCTGGTCGCCGCGGCGGGGGGCCTGGGCCTGACCCCACAGGGGGCGCGCTGGCAGGTCCGGTCTGAACAGGAAGGGGGGAGTCGCCGCAGGCGGCGGGGGGCGGCGCCCCCTCTCGCCGATGCCGCAGGCGCGATTGGCCAATGGGGCCGGGCCGTGGATCGGTGAGGGATGGTGCACCCGACTGGATTCGAACCAGTGACCTCTGCCTTCGGAGGGCGAATTAATCGGCCGACAAACTGACCTCCTGATAACAGTGATAGGCATAACACACTGATTTCTATTCCAAATCTCTGAAGGCCTGCTATGCTTATCACTGTTAGCCCACACCGCACTGTGGGACAAAGTGTGGGACGGCGACCGTGGGCGAAATCGATACGCAGGCAAAGCGAGCTAAGCTCGCACCGAGGAAGAACCCCTATTGGGCCGGCATTGCCGGCGGTCGGGGCGGCGTAAGTCTCGGCTACCGCAAGGGCGCCAAGGGGCCCGGCAGCTGGATCGCGAAAATGGTCGTCGATCGCTGCCGGCTCGAAGAGAGGCTCGGCGAGGCTGACGACAAGGGCGCGGCCCCCGGAGCGCTGGGCTACAAGGAAGCGGTCTCGGCGGCGATCGAATGGAGCGCCCGGCAGCACGCCACCCTGGATGATCGGCAGAGCTCCGCCGCCGCCTACAAGGCTCCGACCGTCAGCAGCGCCGTTGAAGCCTACGCGACATCGCGCCTGCGGCGGTCGGCCGCCGGCGCGATGAATGCGCAGGGGAGGCTGGCAAAGCACGTCTTGAGCGATACGCAGTTTGCCGAGACACCGATGAAGAAGCTGAACGCCGAAACCCTGCTTCGCTGGCGCGAGAGGCTGGCCAGCAAAGATGCCGTGCCTAGCGACGCCCAGCGCAAGACACGGCTGGCGCCGGCAACCGTCAATCGGCTCCTGAACGATCTGCGGGCAGCGCTGAACGCCAGCTACGAAACCAACCGCCGATCATTGCCGGCCAACCTGCCGGCAGAGATCCGCATCGGCACGCGCGCCGAGCGAGTGCCCGAGCCGGCCCGGCAGCAGCTCCTCTCCGACGCCATGGTTCGCGCGGCGATCGATGCGGCTTTCGAAATCGAAGAAGACGGGCATTTCGGCCGCTTGGTCCTGCTCGCCGCGGCCACCGGGGCACGGTACTCGCAGCTTGCGGAAATGCGGGTGGGGCATGTCCAGAAGGCGCTGGGCCGGGTGCTGGTGCCCGGCTCAAGGAAGGGGCGTGCCGCGCGGGTCAAGCCGCCGGTTGCCGTGCCCCTCTCGCAAGCCGTGCTCGACAGGCTGGCCCCGGCCTACGAGGGACGGAACCCCGAGGCGCCCCTGCTCATGCGCTGGGCATTCCGACGGGCGCAGAACCTGCGCTGGGAGAGGGACCAACTGCGCCCGCTGGCCCACGCCTACGAAGCTCTCAAGCAGTGGGCCGAAGTGGTGGAGCGCGCCGGCCTGCCGGACGGAACCATCATGTACGCGTTCAGGCACACGTCGGTTGTCCGGGGCCTCCGGGCCGGGTTGCCGGTGCGGCTGGTCGCAAGCTTGCACGACACGTCAACGGAGATGATCGAGAGCCACTATGCGGCCTTCATCGTCGATATGACCGAAGATCTCGCCAGGGGCGCCGCCCTCTCCTTCGAAGAAAGTGGCGCGGTGAAACCCAAAGAGGAGATGGCAAATGAAGTCTAACGGAGCGACCCGCGGGCGGGCCCTTGCAGTCGGGCTCGCGCTCTTGGCGGCGATTGGCGCCGCTTCGGCCGGACCGGCGGAAGCCCTGGAGCAATTCACGGTCCAGGGAATGCTGACGTCGTGCAAAGAGGGCCTGAACAACGATGGCCGAGGCGGCGGCCCCTTCGTGTGTGCCGGCTACGTCCGCGCGATCGCGGACATAGGCCAACTGCAGTGCACGGTGGCGCGGCAGCAGGGTCTCGAGCTTTGGGGAATTGGCGCCCCCGCCGAGACGTCGGTCGGCGCTTTCGCCCAGGTCTTCGTGAATTGGGCAGAACGCAACCCGGACAAGTGGCGATGGTCAGCCTTGGACGGGTTCATGCAGGCACTTCCCGCAGCCTTCCCCTGCCACCCGTGATAGTTGTCATTGCCTGTAAGCTTAAAAAGCGCTATATGTTGTGTCGCCGCTGACTATCCAGCCAACCTGATGAACCTGACCTTCAAGCATTCCTGAGGCGGCCTAACAGGAACCTCCCGCTTAACTGCGGGGCTAGTCAGGATCTGGAACTTGGCCCATACACCTCCCCCAGCGAAGCCCGAGGCATGTCTGCTTCCGTGGCGTGAACGCGCATTCGTGCAGCTTGGCATGAGTGCCGAAATCCTCGGCATTTCACCGGCATCGGTCTACAATCTCGAAGCGAAGGGTCAGCTGGCTTTCCGCCGGGTGGCCGGGCGCACGGTCGTTTCCGTCGAGAGTTTGGCCGCGCTGATCGACTCGGCAGAGCCTTGGACGGCCTCGGACCGCGGCAAGACGGCTCGCGCTTCGCGCCGCCGGTCGGCTTGACGCGGGGTATCGAAGATGACGATTTCCCCGCTCCGTGAGCCGCCGAAAGGATCTCGCCTAAAAAGGTATGTCGATTACGCGCGCAGTTTGGCCGACGGTGACGGTGTTCCCGCCTGGCAGTCCGAAGACCCATCTCTCCGAATGCTGGGATCCGTGAGCCTGTTGGCTGACCACCCCCCGCTGTGCGCAGTGCCGGTCCCTGTCTATCGGGATTACGTGCTGCGCCGGGAGTTCGAAGAAGTGCTGGGGCCGCGATCTGCCGATGAGCTTTACGAGCAGTCGCCATACGTCATCGAGGAACTGGCCCGCGCGCGGATTGAGATTGCCAGACACCAGGCGACGCCTGCCGAGTTGCGTTGGGAACCGAAGCCGTCCTTGTCCTTTCCCCGTGGCTTCGTCTTGGCGGCGTATCTTGACGAGCGGATGATCGACCTGAACCAGCCGGGGAGACGCCCGCGGCGCCCCTCGGCCCACTACGTCGCGGTAGCACGCCGGCTTGGCATCAGCCGAGATGTGGCGCGGCGCGTCGTGCGGAAGCACTTCCGCGCAGTCGTCGGGCCCGAAGGCTGCACCGTCGGGCTAGAGATGCTCTTCCTCTTTTCCGAGTGCATGGCGACGGTCGACGATCAGAAGCGGGTGGGCAAGCTTGTGCAAATTTCCCCCCGCCGGCCGGTCTAGCTTCGCACAGAACATTGCCCGACCCTCGCACGATCAACTGCGGAAGGAACGGAGGCATGATGAAACCCGACGATCTGATGACGCTTCGTGAGGCTGCGCAACTGGCCGGCCGTTCCTATGGCTGGGCGTGGGACCGAGCCGCCGACGGCCGGTTCGAGCGATGCGAGGCGCCGGGCCGGCGTATCGCGGTGACCGCACGCAGCGTGGCCGAAGCGATCGCCGCGCAGCATCGACCCGAAAGGCTCAAGGCAGCCGGGCGGCCCTACCTGCGGCTCGTCGTCGACAACACGAAATGAAAGCGGCCGGCGCTCGGGCATGAGCGGCCGGCCGGGAAAGGCAACGTATGCACATTGAGAATAGCCGGAACCGGCTTCGGAAGCAATGGACGCCTGGCGGCCGCTACGGCAGCGCGAGCGTTCCGAAAGCCCAGGCGAAAAGGGCCGGCGCACTTCTTGCGCAGCTTGTCGGGCATCAGCAGGGCGCGGATTTCACCACAGCTCTGGACGCCCGGGCGCGCGGCGTGCTCGCCAGAGCGTTCGGCCAGCTTGTGCTTCGCAAGGGCCGGCCCTTCGTCATGCAGATCTCCGAAGGCGAGTATCTGGCCTTTCCCGGCGGGGAAGCACTGAGCGGCGGGCGTTATGCCTTGGCGGTCGGCTGCGATGCCGCTGGCTTTCCTAGCTACGCCGTCCAAGGGGCCGCGCCGGCCGACCAGACCGCGCCGGCGGCGGTCATTGCCGCTGCAGCGGAGCGCGCGGCCCTGGCACGCCTCCGGGGCCTCCTGCAGACGCCGGGCTTTCGCGCGGGGTGGGCGTGATGCTGCATTCACCCATGATGGAACCCGAGGCGCCCGCGAGCGCTGGCCACATCGGCGCGGACTTTCTGCGTTGGCTGGACCCGCTCGGCGCGCATAACTTGGCCGCGTTCGATCCGGAAAGCGGATACAGCCACTCCCGAACCTTTCCGCCCGGGACGCTTGACGAAGTCGCGGCGTGGGTTGACGAGCGAGCCGGCAAGTTCAACATCTACTACACGGCGAACGAGGTGCGTTCCGACTTAGGCCCGCGCAGATCCTCGAAGGAAACCATCGCGGCCGTGCGCATGGTCTATGCAGACAAGGATCCCGCCACTGGCAACGATCTCGACGCGATGCGCCGCGACGTCTTGGCGGAACTCCAGCACCACCCGCTGACGGCTTCCGGCCGGATCGTGGACAGCGGCGGCGGCTATCAGTTGGTCGTGCCGTTGGCGGAAAAGCTTCCTGCAACGTCAGGCAATGCTGCCTGGGCCGAGAGCTTTGGGCGCGGGCTGGCCGTCGCTCTCGGGGCTGATCGGGTCCAGAATATCGACCGCCTGTTGCGGCTTCCCGGGCCGGACAATATCCCGAACGCGAGCAAGAGGGCGAAGGGCCGCGTCCGGCGGGCGGCCGCAGTTGTGCAGGAACCATCACGCCCGCGGCCGTCACGCGACGAGATTGCGGTGCACGTCTCGCCGATCATGGAATGGGAGTCGGCGGGCGGTCAGGAAGGCGAGGCGAAAGCGATCCAAGAGGCGATCGAAGATCTTCACCGCCACGGCTACCGGGATGCAGACAAGTTCGGCGACTTGCCCGAGGCGTTGCGGGAACAGTTCCAGCGAGACTACGCGGAACACCCCAAGTTGGCGGCCCTTTGGGAGAAAGCCGAGCATGGAGGCGAAGACAAGTCGGGCTCGGGCTCCCGGATGGCGCTCGCCGGACGGTTGAAGCGCTTCGGCTACTACTCGCTGGAAGACTACGCCTCACTAGCATGGATCTGGGACCATGCGGTGCAAGGCAAAGATGCCAGAGAGGACAAGTTGGGAGAGCGAGCGCTTGCACGTGCGTGGGTTCGTGCGCGCGTGCCCCAAGAGTTAGACGCGGAAACCTTCTTCGATCCGCTCACAGCCCTAGACGAGCCCGCGACGCCGGTCACCAATACCCCCGAACAGGCGGCGTCGACGGGCGGCGGTGCCGCAGGGTTGGGCGAGAGCTGGGCAGAACCGTTCGACATCTTCGGCGATGCCGTGCCCGCGCAGCTCAGTGCGCCGCCGGCGGGTTCCCTGCCCGATGTGATCGAGCGCTGGGCGCGAAGCGAAAGCCGGCGCAAGGGCGTATCGATGGCTTTCGCATCAGCCGCGGCTCTCGCAGCCGTTGCGGGCGCGATCGGCAACAGCCTCAGAATTCGCCCCCGGCTGAAAGACCGGACCTGGAGCGAGCCCTGCTGTCTTTGGTTGGCGCTGGTCGACAACCCGGGCAGCGGCAAAAGCCCGATCATCAGTGCGGCGCTGGAGCCGCTGCGGGAACTCGACGCCCAGCGCTATCGCGCGCTGAAGGCCGAGGTCGAACGCTGGCAGACGGAGTCTAGAAAAAAGAAAGTCTCAGCAGGGCCCTGCCCCGTCATCCCGCGAACGCTGGTGGACGCGTTCACGATGGAAAAGATGGTATCTCTGCTCTCCGAGAACCCGCGCGGTCTTCTGGTGAAGCCAGACGAGCTGACACAGACCTTTGGCGATCTGGGCGCCTACAAGCAGAACGCCGGCGGAGACCGGGCGCAATTTCTGCGCCTGTACGATGGCAGCGACATAACCGTCGATCGCATAGGGTCCGGAACGCGCCGGGCGGACCGGGCCTTGGCCAGCATCGTCGCCGGCACACAGCCGGAAAAGATCGGGAAGCTGGTTCGCGACTTGGGCGCGGACGGCATGTTGCAGCGGTTCATTTTCGTCTTGGGGGATGAGGTGGACTACGGCGGCGGCGTCGACGAAGAACCAGACGAGGCAGCCGCCGATGAATATCGGGCGCTGCTGCGATACCTGGCGGCAGCCGACACCACCGGCGGCGAGCCGGTAGCCCTGTCGAAAGAAGCCTATTCGGTCCTGCAGGACACGGGCCGGGACATCCGCGCACTTGCCCGTTACCCCGGCGCGCCGTCGGCGTGGGCCGGGCACTGCGAAAAGTGGGGGAAGATCCTCTTTCGCATCACGCTTGCCTTTCATGCCATCAAGCACTGGGAAGCGTCAGGGAAGGTCGAAACGGACTGGCCGGTGTCTGCGCCCACGGCCCGCCAAGCCGCCGAGTTCAGCCGCTTCTTGTTGCGGCATCAGCTGACCTTTTACGAACGCTTCTTCGAACCGGATCCGCGCGCCAGCGAAGCCCGGGGCTTTGCGGGCTACCTGCTGACCCACCCGGAACTTCAGAGCGTGAAGCGCCGGGACGTCTACCTGGCCAGAAAGCAACTGCGCGAGCGGCCACTCTTGTTGTCGACGATGGGCGAACTTGAGGCCGCAGCCTGGGTGCGGGTGGCCAGCCGGGACGCCGAAGGGCCTGCGGAATGGTCGATCAATCCCGACATACATTCCCGCTTCAGCGAGCGCGCCACATGGGAGCGCGCCGAACGGAAGCGGCGGCGGGCGCAGATCGCGGAAGCCGGAGCGGCGCGCAAGGGCTGGCTGTTGGCGGACGAGGTGCAAGGAACGAGCGAACACGAGCAACTGGAGGCTTTCGGATGAGATTTGTGGCAACTGTGGCTTGCGTGCGCAGCACAGAAATATTCCCACTTCCTTCCTATCTCTATTCTTCCCACGCTCCCCTCTGTCTGTCGGGTTTCATTTGGCAATGCGTGCGCAAGCCACAGTTGCCACAGCGGCGCGTGACCGGGTCAGACCACATAGCGGAAAGCGCCATACAATACAGGCGCGACGCTGGGATCGAAGGCAGAGCGGAAACCACCATACCTTATCGGCCCGTTCAGGCGGAGGGTGCCCGATGAATGGGAACGGAAAGAGCCGGAAGGGCCTTGGGGGCTGGAGCGTCTATCACCGATCCGCGGAGTTCCGCACGATCGCAGACGCGGCCTTGAAGCGATATAACGCGCGCAGGCCCTCCTTGCCGAAGTGCGGCGCGAGGCGGAAGCGCGACGGCGAGCCGTGCCAGAACCTTCCTCTGGGAAATGGGCGATGCCGGGTGCATGGCGGCAAGACGCCCTCGGGCGCGGCGTGGCATCGTCCGGTCTGGCCTGACAAGTCATCGCCCAACGCGGAAGGAAAGCTGCACAAGAAGCTGCAGGCGCTCGAGCGGGCGGCAAAGAGCCGTGCAAGGCGGGTCGCGCGAATGGAGGCCTCCGAGCGGGCCCGATATGAGAAATGGCACCGCGAGCGACCGACAGGACCGCCCGTCAAGCGCGCTGCGCTGCGCAGGGAGCGAGAAGAGGCCGCGGACGCGCGCGCGGTGCTATCACGCACGCCGGCCGCCGCGCTGGCTGCAGATCCCGAGCACCAGGCGCTTCTGGCGCGGATCGACGAGTTGAAGGCCCTGCTCGCAGACCTCGACAAGCAGCAGGCACACACCCTTGAAACACCGCGGCCCGCAAGCGCCGCAGACATGGAGGCTTTCGGATGAAAAGCAGCGACGTTCTGGCGCGCAAGCGGGCACTGCTGGCGCGAATTCAGACTGAAGGGGCAGAGGCGGCCTATGACGCTGCGCTCGCCGTCTGCAAGGACAAGGCGGCGCCCGCCCCCGCCCGTGCGACCTGCGCGACCACGCTTCTTCGAGCGGGCGGGTTTCTGAATGCCAAGGACGAAGGTGCAACCCGTGAACCGCACGAAATGACCTCGGAGGAAATCTCCGCGCAACTCGCCGAGTTGCGTTCTGCTCGCCTGGCGTCGTCCGAAGCGGCCGACCCAGACGGGCCGGAAGCGTTCGGCTAGGTACGCGCAAAACGTGCGATAATCGCCGCCGCTATTGGTGTTGCTTCGCACAAGAGCGGCAGGGACACTTGCGGGAACATCGCCCCAGCCGCGCTTGCGGCCTAACTACGAGGCACCCGATATGGCTGGAATTGTAGCGAACCGCCTCTACCACGACCCCAATCTGGGCGCGGCGTTCACGAGCCTCGCGCAGGCGTTCGGCCCGCCGAGCGCGCAGGACGTGGCAGCCTATTCGGTCGCCGGGCTGAACAAACAGAAGAACGATCAGCTGGCGCAGTTGTTCGTGGACGGAAAGAGCCCCTCGGAGCGCGCAGCGCTGATCGGCGTGCAGAACTACGGCCAGACGCCGGAAGGTTTCAACTATCAGATCGACACGCAGGCGGGAACCGACCGCTACGGCTTCGACACGCAGGCCGCGACATCGCGCGCGAACAACAGCGCCGACAACCAGCGCGCCACGGTCACCAGCATGTTCGCGCCTCTGGGCGAAGGTGAAATCCGGCCGGCGGTGCCGATCGAAATCGCCGGATCGGTCGGTCTGCCCGCGCTGCCGGAAGTCCAAGGCGCGCCGAAACTGACAGACGGGGCACGCAACTATGACTTCGCCCGGGGCAATGGCTACGCCGGATCTTTCGAAGAGTGGCTCGAAGGAGAGGGTGGGACCGAATACGGGCTGAACCCGGTGTTCGGGTCCGACCCCAGCGGAAACACAGTCGTGATGCAGCTCGGGAAAGATGGCACCGCCGTTGCAACCCAGCTGCCGGACGGCATCAGCCCGGATCTGGGCGTGAGGTCTTTCGAGGCGGCGCGCGGAAACGAGATGGGCAAGCAGACCGGCGAAGCCACGGTTGGCCTGAACGCAACGCTGGCGAAAGCCGAGGAAACGCTCGCACTGATCGACAGCATCGCCGGCGTGCCGGGCGACCCGACCAGCAGCCCGGACCCCGCGCTTGCGGGGATCACTGGGCTTCTGCAGGGTCGTCTCCCTCCGTTGACGCAGAGAGGCGCGGATTTGAACGCCAAGATCGATCAACTGAAAGGCCGCGCTTTCCTTGAAGCGTTCGAGAGCTTGAAAGGCGCGGGCCACATCACCGAAGTGGAGGGCCAGAAGGCTACCGATGCGATCGCGCGACTGCAGCGCACGCAATCCGAGGAAGGCTTCCTGGAGGCGCTCGCGGATCTTCGCGGCGTCGTGGCCGCCGGCATGGGGCGCGCCCGTGCGCGGGCCGGCTCGGCCCCTCAGACCACGCAGCCGGCCCCGAGCCCTGCCCCAGCTGAAAGCGCCCCTGTGGCTGTCCAGACGGTTGAAGAAGCCCTGCGCCTGCCGTCCGGCACGCGCGTAATCCGGCCCGACGGGCAGATTTTCGAGGTGCCGTGATGGCTGACGCTCCCGATCCCTGGTCTGTCCTGCGCCCGCTGGGCGCTCCGCGGTCGCCGGAACCGTCGCTCCCGCCCGAGCCCCTGCAAGGCGCCGCGGCCGCCGATCCTTGGGCAGTGCTGAAGCCAGCCGCGCCGGCGCCGGCCGTTGCCGCGGAAGTGCCGAATGCGGATGGCACCTATGGGCAGCCGCCGGAGGGCTTTGCCTACAACCCGCAGACGGGCCAGATGGAAGACCTGCGGTCGCCGATCAACCCGAACATCCCGACCGGCCGCGGCAATGCTGCGGCAATCGGCCTCGGGCAAGGCGTGGGCTTCGGCGGGCTGGACGAGACAGTCGGCGGGATCCTCGGCTTGCTTCAGGGCGAGGACCAGGGAGACTACGGGCGCGAAGTGATGCGCGAAGCCGAGCGCCGGGCCCAGGAGAACAACCCGGGCGGCTACTATCCCGGCGTGATCGGCGGCTCTGTTCTCGGCGCGCTGGGCGTTGGCAAGCTCGCTGGCGCAGCCCTTGGCACAGCGTCCGGGCCGATCGCCAACGCCGCCCGCTACGGCGCGGGCGTGAGTCCAACCGCGGGCGCTGCAATCCCCTCTCTCGGCGCGCGCACGGCGGCGGGTGCGACGGCCGGGGCCGTTGACGGCGCTCTCTATGGCTTCGGCGCAGGAGAGGGTGGCGCAGGCGAGCGGCTCGACAGCGCGGCGGGCGGCGCCATTGCCGGCGGTGTGGCTGGCGGTGCGTTTCCTGTCGTGCAGGCCGCCCTCGGGCCCTTGGTGCGCGGCGTGGGCAACGTCGTCGCCGCGCCCTTCCGGACGGGGGCAGACGAGACAGCAGCGGGTAGGACGATCTCACGGGCGATGGACCGGGCCGGCGTGTCGGAGGAAGACATTCTGGACGCGATCACCGGAGCGCGGGCCGATGGTCAGCCCATGTACACGATCACGGATGCGATCGGCTCGCCCGCGCAGCGCGCCTTGAATGGAATTGCCCGCCAGCCCGGCGCCGCCAGCGTGCAAATCGAGGACATCCTGATGCAGCGCCAGGCCGGACAAGGCGAGCGGCTATCGGGCTTCGTGACCGACGCTCTCGGCGTCAGCGACACTGCGGCCCAGCGCGAAGCGGCACTACGCGCCGCGCGAGGTTCCGCCGCGGATGCCAATTATGCGGCGGCCCGCCAGGGTGCGGGGCCGGTCGATCTGACACCGGCGATCAACACCATCGACGCGCTGACGAAGCGGGATCCGCTGATCGGAGACTCCGGGTTGCGGGATACGGAAATCGGCCGTCGGCTGCGTCAGCTGCGCGAGGGCATGACAACCGGCAGGGCGCAGCTGATCGACTTCGATACAGTGCTGAACCTGAAGGAAGACCTGGGCCGCACGATGCAGGGTCTGCAGCGCTCCGGCCGCGCGGTGCCGCCGCAGCTGGTGGAGGCGAGCAACGCGCTTGACGCGGCCCTGGAGGCCGCCAGCGCCGGATATCGCACGGCGAACGATGAGTTCGCGGCCGGATCGCGCGTCATCGATGCCGTGAGCTCTGGCTCGCAAGCCGCTTCCGGAAGGGCGCGGGCGCCGAACACGATCGAAGAGTATCTGGCCCTGAACCCGTTGCAGCAGGACGCGTTCCGCACGGGCTACGCCGATCCGCTGCTGGCGCGGATCGACAACGCACCTTTCGGCGTCAACAAGGCCCGGCCCTTCACCAGCGAAAAGATCGGCAGCGAGTTTGGGGCCATGTCGACGGACCCGGATCTCTTCGGGCGCCGCATCACGCGCGAAAACACCATGCACCGGACGATGAACCGGGCGACCGGCGGCTCACAGACAGTCAGCAACGATCTGGATGTGTCCGACGCGGCGCGCGGCGCGGCCGGCTTTGTGGGTGAGACGCTCGTGAACCCGCTCGCCGCAACACGGCGCTTTGCCGGCGGATTGGCCCGAGGCGCCCTGAACGGCGTCACGGGGCAGAACGATCTGACGCGGGAGGCAATCGCCCGTGGGCTTCTGTCCGACGATCTGGAGGCGGCGCTGCGCCCCTATCAGGAGGCTGCGCGCCGCGCGACCGGCCGCGAAGCTGCCGTTGGCGCGGCGCAAAGGGGCGTAGCTGCGCGCCTCATGTCAGGGGGGCAGTAGGCGCGCTGGGGGCTGCGCCGTCACAGCCCCCAGAGGTGCATCGCGGCTTCACAAGCCGCCGGGTCCGCTTTGATGCGCAGGACTGTCTGACGGCTTAGCCCAACGGCCCGCGAGACATCCGAGGCGCCGACGCCTTGGTCGAGCATCGCGCGGGCTTGTTCAAACTCGGCCCGTGAATAGCTTGGCTTTCTGCCGCGGAACTTTACGCCTGCACTGTCCATGGCCTTCGCGTGTGCGATCCCTGCCCTACGCGCTTCCTTCATGGCCTCCGCTTGAGCTTCCGAGAGCGCCGCCATGAAGGCGATCAGCGCATCCCGCACCGCCTTCTGCATCGGATCCTTGGTAGCGCCGTCAAACACCATGCCGTTGATCACGGTGCGGATCACGACGCCTCGGCGCATAAACTCACGAATGGCTTCGCTCACGTCGGAATAGTCTCTGCCCAAGCGATCAACCCACCGCACCAGCAGCGTATCCCCTGCCCGCAGCATGTCGTACAGGCGCCGCCCTTGCGGGCGATCCGCGAGACGGGTGGTCACACCGGACACGCCGTCGTCGGTCACGACCTCATCGACCGAAAACCCTGCGGCTTGGGCTTGGGTCAGCTGGTGCGCGGCGGTCTGGTCTTTGGTGGAAACGCGGGCGTAGAGGACGGTTTTCATGTTCGGCCCCTATGCTTGGGTGACAGACAGGGAGGACGCGAAGTGCCGGTTGATGGCGCGGCGGGCTTGGTTCTGCACTTCAGCGCAAGTCCCTTCTATCACGAGCACCTCGAGCTTCTGGAGGGCGCGCTGGGCCGCGCTGAAGTTGCCATTCGCCATTGAGATCGCCAGATCATCCCGGGCCGCGTCCAGAGTTTCCAGCTCCCGCTCCTCAAGCCGGACGTGGTGGCGATGCGCTCTCGCCAAGTCGCCTGCCTTGGCCCGAACCCTGGGGGATGCGGCGTGTTGCTCCAGTGCGGACAGATCCGCAAGCCAAGCATCGGCGATCTCGGCTTCGCCCGCATTGATCGCCGCATGGAAGCGGTAGCTATAGTCGAAGAGCCTTGCGAGTTCGTCTTGCATGTTTCCGTTCCCTTGCAGCGGCAACCGATTTGTTCGTTAGCCTTATGTCCGGAGACTGAAGTGTCCGAAAGCGTATGTCAACCCTTACGGACAGGCTTTCCCGGGGTTTCTTGGTGTTCGTTGTCCTATACCCTCACGGACAGCAGCAACAGCAAGGGCAATGCCGGCATCACTCTTGCACGCTCTGCCGTTTGCTTCATGCTGCCGGAAAGGACCTGCGAGGATGAAGCCATGCGATACGTCGTTGCCGCCCTAGCCGCCTGCGCCTCGATAGCGGGCTGCGCGCCGCAGGCTTCAGCCCCTCGCTACGAAGCCATGACCACCTCCAGTCTGTGGACACAGCACGCCCTGACTGCGTCACCGCTGGAGTTGGCCTTCGTCGAGGCCGAACTAGGCAGCCGGGGAGAAACGCGGCTGGGGGCTCAGTATCTAGGGGCCAAGACCAGCAGCGCCTACGGCCGACAGCTCTACCGTCGCGAAGAGGCGCCGCGAACCGACGTTGACTGTGGGGACTTCAACTCCGCCGCTGCGGCCCAGAAGTACTTCTTGGCCAGCGGCGGCCCGATCTCGGACGACGACGGGCTTGACCGCGACGGCGACGGACTGGCTTGCGAATGGGGCGTCACGCTGAAGCGGTCGGTCTCGGAGTACCGGGCGAGCCTGCGTCCGACCGTGGCCCCGCGCCGCACGTCGGGAAGCAGATGCTTTGTCGGCCCGAGAGGCGGAACGTACACCATATCCGCGAGCGGCGCGAAGAACTACGGAGGGTGCTAGGCCCCGGTCACCCCCTGGGGTCACATCAAACGCCCCCGCTGCACCCCCGGCCGACCGCCAGAGAAATTTGCGACCGGCCCGAACTTTGCGAATCTGGTGCAGAAGAACGTGCTTTCGTCGCACAAGCATCACGCTCAACCTGTCTCCCAAAGCAGGGAGAGGGCCATGCACGCTCGCCAGGTTGAAAACGCCCAGATCACTCTGTCAGAGCGGCTTCAGTACATCGCCGACGAATTCGGTCGAGCCGCGCGCGGCGTTGATGTGCCCTACCATGCGTCGCACGCTCTGCACGCGATGCATCTCGCCAAGGGCCTCACGTCACCCCGCGGCCCCGCGATCAGTGACCGGGACCGCTTCTTGGTTCTCGACGCCATCCGGCATGCCACCCCGGTCATCTTCCGGCACTTCGCCGAGGACGGCCGCAGCCTCGACTGGGTCAGAGCGGGCCTTGCGTCTGCAGATGCAATTGCGTCGATCTGGGCGGGTGTGATCGCCGAAGACGCTGGCCCGAGATGGGTACACGAAGCCGAGCAGCGGCTCGTCTGGCTTCGGAACCATTGCCACAATGCATCGATCCTCAAGGATCTGACAGACCGGGCCCGCGTCGACCGCGCCGTGACTGACCTGTTCGCGCGGGCAATGCGCGAGCAGCGCCCCGACACGGGACGCTAGCGGAACCGCTCATCGTGAACGCGCCCTGCGGGAACACCGGCGACCCCAGGAGAACAGCGAAGATGGGATATTAGCCGTTTAGGCTGTATATGCCAGTCGAGGCAGCGTGGCATCTCTGAGCGGAGATTTTCGTTGCGACGTGCGCCATCGAAAATCGAGGGCCTGCGAAACCTGCTTCACACCGCAGTCAGCCCCATCGCGGGCTGGTTTCATCGGCTCAGTGTGGCACTATTGCCTCATGAAAGAGCCGCAACAGCGGCGCAGATGCCTTTTTGTGTCCGGCCTCACGTTCCTGTGATCTTCCGGTTTTCGGTTCCTTTTCCGGGAACTCTTGGGAAGCATAGGTAAACAATGATAAAAACTTGGACTATTGGCGCATTGATCGCCATTTCTCTGTTGTCGGCTTGTGCAAAACGCCCCGACGCGATTGCCCCGGCGCCAGTTCCCGCAGATATGTACTCCGGGTTGAGCTGCGCCCAAGCGAGCGCCGAGTATCAGAAAGTTACTGCTGAAGTTGAGGCGTTCTCGCGCAAGCAGTCCGGCGCGGCCACCGGCGACGCGATCGGCGTGTTCCTGGTTCTGGTCCCAGTGTCCACACTCACCGGATCGAATGTAGAAGGCGAACTTGCAACGTCAAAGGGCAAGAAGCTTGCGCTTGAAGGGCGGCTTGCTGCCTGCAGGCGCTAACAGCTAGCTCCACGTCATGAAGCACCACCCTTTCTAGCACGGTCGGGCTGGTGACACAGTCCGGCCGTCGCCTGTCGGCGGACGGCCCTTCGGTTCGACCTTGGGGTGCCGGTGGGTAGTGGGTCAGTCCCACCGCGGGTCAGGGGGAGTTGCCAATTTCAGGGAGAGGCGGCTTAACTTATCCAAACCGAGAGAGGGGGATTCGCCGTGACATCAGAGCCCCGCATCGCCTCCTTGGAGCGCCAGCTGATCGACAACGAGTTGGAGCTGATCGAAACGCGCAATGCGGCCGTCGCCATCATCTCCGGCATCCTTCAAGGGGTCATCAAGGATCCTGCGGCTCGCGCTGAACTGGCGGACGAGATCGCCCAGGCCGGCCAGCAGGACGGCGGGCGCGCCATGGTCCGGCTCACAGCGCTTGTGGCCGCCGCTTTGCGTGAACGTGCCTAGCGACTGCTGCCGACGCGACCGAGACTAGCGGCCACCTTCGCCGCCGATAGACCGGACAGCTCGAGCATGACTGATGGCTTGCATTGCCCCTCAGTGAACGGGAACATGCCGCCTTGACGCCGCCTGTCGGCGTTGTCCGAACGAGACACCATATGTCGCGCGGCGGGACGTCTTCGTGGAGGTTGTGTCCGCCTGCCAAGCTGGCATTGCCTGTTCGGTGGCAGCGACCTAGAGGCGGAGCCGTGGGGCGGCCCACTGACGGCAGACGAGGGCTGCAATGGCGGTCGGGCCGCGGGAACACCTGTCACATCGGCAGCGTTGGCGAGCGCCAGATGGTCGAGGGAATAGCCATGAAACGGATGCAGGGCAGATCCTCAAAGGCGCGGGACGATGACCGACGCTTCCCGATCCGCGTCAGGGTGCGGGTGCCCGAGCTTGGCTTCGGGCGGAAACTCGACCAGCTCTATGCGTGGCTCGATGATCTGGCGGGCAAGGGCTGCTATGCGATCCACAGCGATACCCTGCCCGGGATCGATGCGATGGCCATATATCTGGAAGAGCCGGAGCTGGTGCGCGTGATGGTCGAGACCTTCGAACTGGAGCTTGCACCCTACAAGCCGTGACAGCAGGACAGGACGATCGCATGTGCAACCTCTATAGCCAGACCCGCGCCGTCGACGCGATGCGCCAGCTCTTCGCCGGGCGCGAGGTCATCGACCAGCTGGGCAACCTCGAACCGCAGCCGCAGATCTACCCCGACCAACTCGCGCCGATCGCCCGGCGCGAGGGCGAGGCGATGGTCTTTCAGATGGCACGCTGGGGCCTGCCCTCCCCGCCACAGTTCCACAGCAAGTCCGGCATCGACCGCGGCGTCACCAACGTTCGTAACACCGGCTCGCCCCACTGGCGCCGGTGGCTGGGCCCCGAGCATCGTTGCTTGGTGCCGCTGACCGCCTTCGCCGAACCGGCCGGCGCGGGCAAGAGCAACGCTTGGTTCGATTTCGCCGATGACCGCCCCGCGTTCTTCGCCGGGATCTGGGTTCCGCAGTGGCGCAGCATTCGCAAGCTGAAGGACGGGGAAAGCGTGGATGACCTCTATGCCTTCCTGACGACCGAGCCGAACGCCGAGGTGGCTGTGGTGCATCCGAAGGCAATGCCGGTCATCTTGACGGAGCCTGAGGAGTGGAGGACGTGGCTGGCGGCGCCGTGGGGGGAGGCGAAGGAGCTACAGCGGCCCCTGCCCGAAGGAAGGTTGTTTTCGCGGGTGAGCGCGAGCAACTGACGCTGGCAATTCTACCTAGAATGAGGAATATCTCTGCTCCGCTATGCCTGGCGGAGATGTGAGGTGCTGTGAATCATCCCGGTAAAGAAAGAAAACAGCGCGAGTTTGATTCCAAAGTCGAGCACTGGCTAATCGATATGCCCTCTCGCCGGGTAAGGGCTGGCAGGTGGATCGCCGCCAACTACTACAAGCTGAAGTTCAGGCGCATGAAGCGGCCACACTGGGCGACGGCGCTTAACCATCTCGTGAAGGCCGCTCTGGCGGCATCAGGTCCGTTCATTGCTTGGATTGCCTTTAAGACAATCAACGGTGCGCAGGCCGCAGGAGCCACAGCGATCCTCTTCCCACTGGTCTACATTTCAAGCTTCCTCGACCGCTACACCGCAAGTGTAGCCAAGCCGAAAGCTTCTGCGTCTCTTCTAGAAATTACCCGAAAATTCGGAGACTTAGCCTCCTACCTTCAGCCTGTCCCCCATACCAATGGGCACGCAGCCATCCGCTCTTGCCTATCAATCATTGAGGCCTATGCACGGAACCTGACGGGCTCAGAAATCGGTGAGATCTCTGTCTCGCTTGTCATGTATTGTGGCCAAAGCCGGTCTAAAATGAGGATCGATCATCGCTCTGGCAACGACCGCCCCGTCGGCAGGGTGTTCCCCGTCCACCACCTTCTCGGCCACCACGCATGCGCTGCTGGTGCAGATCCCCGCACAGTCCACAACCTGGCGGGGTTCGGCGAGCTAGCGACGAAAAGTCCTACCGGAGCTCGCCCCTCATACAGATCGTTTTACATACTTCCTATATACAGGGCAGGCACCGATAAGGCACAATCTTCTCCAGAGGGCTACCTATCAATCGACTCCCCAAGACCATATGCCTTCTACGGGAACCATGCGAAGGTTCTGACCGTTGACCTTGAGCCGATTTTCGACCACGTCAGCCAACTGATCTAGGAGGGGATTATGGCGGCACTTATGAGAGACCCGGAGCTTCACCCCGCGAGGCGATCCGCAGAATCCATTAGCCTGAGCCAGCTGCAAGCCGATGCGAGGCAAGTTCGCGAGAGCCTTAGCCGCGGCGAGATCACAGAACTTGAGGCCAACGCACGGATCGCAGCCTTGAGGTCGAAGTACCGCACGTTCTTCCAGCGGGTGTTCGAGATGTGACGTCCGCCAACTTCGGTTCGACTAGCCCGCTTCGGCGGGCTTTTTGTTGCCATGACCTGTGCATAGTTCGCCAATCTCTACTGCGGCCCCACGATCTCGCCGATGCTGGCCAGCTTGTCATTGGCACACAGCCGCCCCGTCCGCTCCGCCAGCCCTGCCCGCAGCAGCTCGCCCTGCGTGGCGGGCGTGCGGCCGACCCAGCCATCGGTGGCTTTACGGCATCGTCTGGACTGGAGCCCGATTGAGGTTCACCTCGATATCTTCCGTGTGGGCTTTGCCGTCGCGCCAGCAATAGGACATATGCAGCCGGGGAGAGGCGCCGGCATCTCGAAGCCAGAAGCTGAAGGTCTTGCGCGGCCGTACGCCCCATATGCCAAGGCTAGCGGCAGGAATTTCGACTTGAAGGGGAACCTCTGAGATCGGATCCGAGCGCCCCTCAGGCATGACGAACCGGGCGCTTGCCGGCTGCGTTGCCCTGAGTGAGGTTACCACCAATCCGATCCCGGCGCGATTAACAAGTTCCAGCCGGACGTACCGATCTGAGGACTCAGAGTCGAACTGGCTGAGGGTCACATCCAAGGTGGGTTGCAGGCGGCGAAACCGACGTTGGCGTCTCCTGTATGAGACAACTCCCGCCCAAGTACCCGCGGCCGCGGCAGCCCCCACGAAGGCGAGGCCAATCCAGAGCAAGGCAGTATTCATTCTCGGCTCCCAGTAACGATGAGCAATCCGTGCGCGGAAGCGGGCTTCGCAGCGACGAGCCCTCGTCTATGCGCTATAAAAGCAGGATGCCCGCGAGTGTGGTCAGCGCTAGTGCCCCAAGAAGCGGCACGCGCCAGAAAAACTTCCGATTATAGAAGGGTGTAGGCAAGAAGCAGTCCCCGCACCGCCGGCTGCCAAACCGGAGAGCGTGGCCGCAATGCCGGCAACGATAAAGCCTCCGCGGAGCGGAACGATGAGCTTCAGACACCATGATCTCGAGTCCGTGCAAATCACGAAAATGGGAAGTCAACCTGCTAGGTGGCTGGCATTCAACGGCAATGATCGTGACTGAACGAGATCATGTTTGCAAATGCAGCACGCGGAGGCAAGCATTCTGCTGCACAGCAGCAACTAAATCGTCTCTGAATTTTTTAGTGCCTCTCGGAGATGCCCGACCCGCTGGAGCGCGCCCCTCGGCTGCGCAGACCGACGAGCGGGCCGCAGGCCCCACGCTTTCGGCAACGGTTCAAGTCCGCGAGGACTCCAGCCTAGCGGCTGGTGGATCCTCGTGGACGCGTCGTTGACTGTCACCTATCGGTCGGCGGCCTTAGTGGCAGTGATAAGGCTGGGATCCTGCGTGGCAGCATTGGCCCTGAGGCGAGTCCTTGCGGCAGCCGCCGCCGTGGGCGAATGACGGCGACGCTTGAAGCAGCATCACGGCGAGAATGGCAGTCAGAACAGATACTTTCATGTCGAACCTCACATTTGAATCAAATATTAGTGACCGCTCGCACGGACCCGTGATTCGTACAAGCTGTAGTTGCAGGCGCGCTGATGACGGGTGCGCCGGCGAGCAGAAGGCAGCAGACTGTCATTCCCGGCGTGTTTTCGCCCCTCGTCCGCCGGATTGATCATGATGCTTCAACGCAACCTGCTTCGCTCTGTATTCGCGCCACCGCTAGCCACAGAGCTTCGGTTATGGCTCACTGGGGCCATTATGCACGAGTGAGGTTAAGCAATGCACTTTGCCGCAGCCGCGATCGCCGCCGCTATCGCGCTGACGATCATGCCCCCGGCAACCCCTGCCCAAGCCTTCAGCCGTGAGGAGCTGGGGCAGCCCTTTGACGGATCCCGCCTGTCTTACGAAGAGGCGCGCTTCATGCAGGCCACGCTCGCCTTCACCGGGGACTATGTCGGGATGATCGATGGCTCCTGGGGCCCGGCGAGTGACCGCGCGTTAAAGAGGTACTCAGACCGGGAGTTCTCCGGCTTCTTGCCTTCAAACCGCGTCGCCGCCTTGGCCGCCCTCCGCGGCTGGTCAATCTTCGACGACGGCGGCTGGACCCTTACCTATTTCGAAAGCTTGGGGCTGTCCTTTCTCATCCCGGACAGCCTTGAGATCGGACCTGAAGAAGATTACGCGACCTTCGACGATCGGGAAAGCTCGCTCAGCCTAATAGTCGACAGAGGCGACGGCGTCGATGGCTGGCACACCGGCGCGCTGGAGAGCGTTCTGCGCGGAACCGAGCCTTATCTCCTTCGGCGCGATGACATAGCCGTCACGTCTGTTCAGGCTGACTCCGGGTCCACTATCTACGTCCGCTCCGACTATGTGAGGGGAGCGTGGTCGACCATCGTGATTTTCACGCAACCCGGCGATGCGGGCATTCTCGCAGCCGTATCGGGCAGCATCCGCAAAGGCGACCCGGGCCCCATAGACTTGCCCGTCGGCGGGCTTCTGGATACCGGCATCAAGAGCATCATCGCGGAGAACGAAGACGCCACAGCGCAGGACGAGGCGCCGCCGCCATCTGCGACGGTGGCCCTGCCCCCGCAATCGGATGCCCCCGACGACGGCCATAGCGCCAGCACAGGCACAGGCTTTGCCGTCTCCGCGGACGGCGAAATATTGACGAACAGCCATGTGATTGATGGGTGCTCGACAATCCTCGTGGGAACAGCGGCGGCGACCCTGCTGGCATCTGACCCAACCTTTGACCTCGCCCTGCTCAGCGCACCCAGCTTGGCAAGCGACGAGTTTGCTGCCTTCACCGCTGCTCCGGCCAAGCTGAACTCCGACCTTACCGTGATTGGCTACCCGCTCCACGGCCTGCTCTCGGGCCTCAACGTCACCCGCGGATCCTTGACGTCCCTGAAGGGACTGGGCGGGGCGTCAACCCAGATGCAGATATCCGCCCCGGTGCAGCCTGGAAATTCTGGCGGCCCGGTGCTCAACTCAGGGGGTGCGGTCGTCGGGGTTGTGGTCTCCAAACTCGACGCCGGCTTGGTTCAGGAAGCGATCGGGGACGTGCCCCAGAACGTGAACTTCGCGATCAGAGGCGAGGTCGCGAAAATGTTCCTGTCGTCCAACGGCATTCAGCCGGCCATCGCCCCGGAATCGCCCCTCCCCATCGCGCCCGAGGATCTCGCAGAACAGGCTGCGGGCTTCACGTACTTGATCGAGTGCCAATAGCAGGCACAAACGCGCGCGGCTGCTGGTGCGCCACATGCGACGCTGCAGGCGTCTGGTCGATTCATGCAATCCGCGACGCTCAAAGGCCAAAGTCCTGCGATTGGGGCAGGCAGAACCACTTTTTTGCTCGACTGCCGAGGCCGACTCAAAGTGTGGGATAAGCGTGTGGGAAAGGTTCGGCACCCACCAAAGTGGAACTCTAACCCGTTGATATCTGGCAAGAATTTTTGGTGCACCCGACTGGATTCGAACCAGTGACCTCTGCCTTCGGAGGGCAGCGCTCTATCCAGCTGAGCTACGGGTGCCTGCGGCGTTCTATAGCCGTGCCGGCGCCGCTTCGCAAGCGGGGTTTGGGGCTTTGGGGCGGGCGGGTTCCGTGCCACTCTGGTGACCTCCGGACAGGGCGGTCCGGCGTTTGGGAAGGCGCTTGGGAACCGGGCAAAAGCCCCCGGGTTGGGAACGGGGGCAGGGATGATGGGGGCGGCAGCGCATGATGACGGCAGTTTCGACACTCGGTCTGGGGCTGGCGCTGGCGCTGGCCGTCCTGCTCGCGCTGATGACCCTCCTGCCCTTCTTGCGCGTCGCGCATGGCGCGGTGCGGTCCTGCGACTTTCCGCGGCTGCAGATCTGCGGGATCGCGCTCGCGCTCGCCCCCATCCTCTACGCCTTCCTGCCTATCCCCTGGGGCGCGATCCTTGGCGCGGGGATGCTGATGGCCGCCGCGATCCAGGCCGCGCATGTGATCCGCTTCACGCCGCTCTGGCGCCGCCAGTCGCTGCGGCCGGAGCAGGAGGACCCGCAGGCGCAGGTCTCGCTGCTGGCGGCCAATGTGAAGCTGTCCAACCGCGCCTATAGCCGGCTGATCGAGCTGGTGCGGGCCGAGGCGCCGGACATCTTGATGGCCATCGAGGTGGATGCGGACTGGACCCGCGCGCTGGAGCCGCTGCATCCGCTCTTCCCGCACCGGGTCGTCCACCCGCTGGACAATGGCTATGGCATGGCGCTGTTCTCGCGCCTGCCGATCGAGGGGCATGAGCTGCGCGAGCTGCTGGTGGAGAAGGTCCCCTCGATCCGGGCCAAGGTCCGCCTGCGCAACGATACCCTGTTCCGCCTCTACGTCGTGCATCCCGAACCCCCGGTGCCGAGCCATGACACCGAAGGCCGCGATGCCGAAATCGGGATGGTCGGGATCGAGGCGTCGAAGGACGAGCTGCCCTGCGTGGTGGCCGGGGACCTGAACGATGTTGCCTGGTCGCTGACCACGCGGCGCTTCCAGCGGCTGTCTGGCCTGCTGGATCCGCGCGTCGGGCGCGGGTTCTACAACAGCTTCGATGCCCGCTACCCGCTGCTGCGCTGGCCGCTGGACCACCTGTTCCACGATCCGCGCTTCCGCCTGATCGAGATGCGGCGGCTGCCCGACATCGGCTCGGACCATTTCCCGATGCTGTTCCGCCTGCAACTGTCACCCCTGCCCCGCGGCGAGGAGCCGGACGCGGCCACGCCCGAGGACCGCGCCGAAATCCGCGAGATGGCGGCGAAGGAGGCGGCGAGTGACCGCGAGGCGGTAGGGAGTGACTGGGAGGATGAGAGGTCCTGAGGGCGGGCATGTGGCCAGCGCCGGGGGGCTGTCTGCCCCCCGGACCCCCCGAGGATATTTGGAAAAGGCAAAGGGGGAAGAGGGCCCCTTAGCCGAAGAGGTCGTGGCAGAGGTCAAGCGCGCCCACCAGGGCATCGACCTCGGCCCTGGTATTGTAGAGGCCGAAGCTGGCGCGGCAGGTGGCGCCGGTGCCCAGATGCGTCATCAGCGGCATGGCGCAATGGGTGCCGGCGCGCACCGCGATGCCGCGCTTGTCGAGCACGGTGGAAATGTCATGGGCATGGGCGGCCCCTTGCAGCGTGAAGGAGAAGATCGCGCCCTTGCCCGGGGCGTTCCCTTGCACGTTCAGCCAGTTCAGCCCGGCGAAGCGCACCTGCGCATAATCGCGCAGGTCTGCCTCATGCGCGGCGATGTTGTCCATGCCGAGCGCCGTCAGGTAGTCGAGGGCCACGCCCATGCCGATCTGCGGCACGATGCCGGGGGTGCCGGCCTCGAAGCGCATCGGCGGGTCGGCATAGGTGACGGTGTCGCGCGCGACCTCGCGGATCATGTCGCCGCCGCCGAGGAAGGGGCGCATCTCGGCCATCCGTTCCGGAGCAATGTAGATCGCGCCGGAGCCGGAGGGGCCGTAGAGCTTGTGGCCGGTGATGGCGTAGAAATCGCAGCCGATGGCCTGCACGTCGACGGGCATATGCACTGCCGCCTGTGAGCCATCGACCAGCACCGGCACGCCGCGCGCCTTTGCCCCCGCGCAGATGGCGGCGACATCGACCTTGGTCCCCAGCACGTTGGACATATGCGTGACCGCCACCAGCCGGGTGCGCGGGCCGATGGCTGCCACCATCCTGGCCGGATCGAGGCTGCCATCCGCCTCTGGCTCCACCCATTTCAGCACCACGCCCTGCCGTTCGCGCAGGAAATGCCAGGGCACGATATTGGCGTGATGCTCCATCACCGACAGCACGATCTCATCCCCCGCCACCAGCCGCGGCGCGGCCCAGGCATAGGAGACAAGGTTGATCGCCTCGGTGGTGCCGGTGGTGAAGACGATGTGATCCTCGGAGGGCGCATTGAGGAAGCGCGCGACCTTGCCGCGCACCGCCTCATAAGCCTCGGTCGAGATGGTCGAGAGGGTGTGCAGCCCCCGGTGGACATTGGCGTAATCGCGGGCATAGCCGTTGGTGACCGCGTCGATCACCACCTGCGGCTTTTGCGCCGAGGCGCCGTTGTCGAGATAGACCAGCGGCTTGCCGTTCACCTGCCGCGCGAGGATCGGGAAATCGGCGCGGATTTTCTCGACGTCATACATCGTTCAGGCTCCCATTTCGGCCGGGGTGATCCCCAGGATCGACAGCACCACCACCAGCGCGAAGGCCGCGGCGAAGAATCCCGCCAAGAGGCCGAAGAACACCTTCACCGGATTGGTGAAGCCGTGCAGCTCGGTCGTGAACTGGGTCAGCTGCCAGAAGAACAGCGCCACCCCGGCAAAGCCGATCAGCACCGAGGAGAAGGGGAAGATCAGCGCCGCGACCATCTGCACCACCTGCAGCAGCACCAGCACGAACTCGGCCCAGGTCACCAGCAGCAGCGCGTCGGGGAAGCTGCCCTTGCCGCCCAGCATCCGCCCGACATGACCGATCCCCAGCGACAGCGCCAGCATGATCCCCAGTTGCGTTATCGCGGCGCTGACGGGCGAGCCCATCATGCCGCCAAGCTGGCCGCCACTTGGCACCTGCATCACCAGCAGCGCCATCTGCGTCAGCAGCACCGACAGCGCCACCGTCACCGCCATGCCCAGCCAGCGCGCCTCCATCGGCAGGTTCATCGCCATCAGCGCCCGCGCCACGCCGCGCGGATCGGCCACCGACTCGCGCGCCAGCATCACCAGAGATCTCAGTTCAAGCTGCATCAGGTCCCCCGGAACTCTGCCACCCAAAGTCCCGACAGCCATATCCACAGAAAGCCAGCGAACACCAGCAGGTCCAGCAGTTGCAGCTGAATGCCTGTCCCGATCAGCCCTGCGACAAGGCCGCGCAGCAACATCAGCGGCGAGACGGCGAGCAGCGCCCAGAAGAGGGCGATGCGGGCGCCGTGCCAGCTGCCCTGCCCGCCCGCGGCGCGGCTTGCCAGGTGGCTGAGCGCCGCGAGAGGATAGGCGAGCGGCACCAGCAGCAGCACGCCGAAGAAGGCGGCCAGCAGCCGCTGCGCCAGCGGCGCCTCGGGCATCAGCACCGCGGCGCGCGAGAGGGCCGGCCAGAGCGAGACATAGATCACCAGCACCGCCACCAGCAGGAAGACCAGCGCTCGGTCTTCGCGCGGCCCGGCATCGAGGATCCGCGCCATCACCCGGCGCGGGTTGCGCCAGGTCGCCAGGATGTCATCGGTCAGCGCCATCCGTCAGAGCCGCCGGGCCAGCCAGGCTTCCAGCCGGTCGGTGATCGCCTCGGCGATCTCCGCATCCTCGATCTCGGCAATCGCGTCGCCGAGGAAGGACAGCACCAGCAGCGCCTGCGCCTCGGCCAGCGGCACCCCGCGCGAGCGCAGGTAGAACAGCGCCGTGTCGTCAATGGCGCCCGAGGTGGAGCCATGCGAGCATTTCACGTCATCGGCGTAGATTTCCAGCTCGGGCTTGGCGAGGAACTGGCTGTCGCCGTCCAGCAGCAGGCTCTGGCTGATCTGGTAGCCATCGGTCTTCTGCGCGCCGGGCTTCACCAGGATCTTGCCCTGGAACACGCCGGTGGCGCCGTTCTTCAGCACCTTCTTGAACACCTGCCGGCTTTCGCAATGGGTGCCGGCATGGGTCACGAAGACGGTGTCATCCTGATGGAAGGGCACGGTTTTTGCGTCCCCCACGCTCGCGCCCGCGATGTGGGCGGTGGCATGGTCGCCGGTGATGTCCAGCACCGCCTCGTTCCGCGTCAGTGCGCCGTTCATGGTCAGGGTGAAGGACTTGAAGGTCGCCTCGGACGCGATGCGCGCGAAGAGATGCGTGACGGCGCGGCGGTGGTGGTCGCGGCCTTGAACGCGGATGTGGTGGAAGCTGGCACTGGCGCCGAGGTCGACTTCCATGACGGTGTTGAAGCGCGCGGCGCCGGGGCCGGATTCCAGAATGGTGACAACGGCTTGCGGCTCCATCTTCACAAAGTGGTGGAGGATCGCATCGGAAGCCTCTGACATATGGCGATAAATCAGCTCCACGGGTTTGCTCACCCGCCCGGTCACCCGGATCAGCACGCCATCCGTCGCCGCCGCGGAATTCAGCGCGGCAAGCGGGCGGACGACCGGCTTCTGCCCGTTAGCTTCCAGCGTGCCGTAGAGGCCCTTGGCCCAGTGGAGGTCACCAGCCTCGGCCAGGCGCGAGATTTCGAGCCCCTCCAGCGACAGGTCATCCGAGGCGGCGGCATCGAACACGCCATCCACGAAGACGATCTTCAGCCGGTCGAGGGCTTCGAAGACCGGGGCTTCCGTGTCCACCAGCACCGCGGCGGGCGACGCATCAGCCGCAGTCAGCGTGGTCGGGTCGGTGTATTTCCAGTACTCGTCACGCCGGGTCGGCAGGCCCATCACCTGCAGCCGCGCCAGCGCATCGGCGCGGGCGGGCGCGGTGAACCCGCCCTGCGGCAGGTCGAGCGCAGCAAGCCGCGCCGCGGTGGTCTCTGCCCGCAGGTCGCTGCGGGGCTTCGGCGCTGCCATCACTGCACCTCCGCCAGAATGTCGGCATAGCCATTCTGTTCGACTTCCAGCGCCAGCTCCGGCCCGCCGGTCTTGATGATGCGGCCATCGGACATGATATGGACGACATCAGGTTTGATATGGTCCAGCAGCCGCTGATAGTGGGTGATCACAAGGAACCCGCGCTTGCCGTCGCGCAGCGCGTTCACGCCGTCGGCCACCAGCCGCATCGCATCGACATCGAGGCCGCTGTCCGTCTCGTCCAGAATGCACATCCGCGGCGCCAGCATCGCCATCTGCAGGATTTCGTTGCGCTTTTTCTCGCCGCCCGAGAAGCCGACATTGACCGGACGCTTGAGCATGTCGGCGTCGATGTTCAGCAGTTTCGCCTGCGCGCGGACCATCTTCAGGAACTCGGCGGCGCTGACTTCCTCCTCGCCGCGGGCCTTGCGCTGTGCGTTCACCGCGGTGCGCAGGAAGGTCATGTTGCCGACCCCCGGGATCTCCACCGGATACTGGAATGCCAGGAACAGGCCAGCTGCGGCGCGCTCTTCGGGCTCCATGTCCAGCAGTTCGACACCCTCGAGCGTGGCGGAACCCTCGGTCACCTCATAGCCGCCGCGGCCCGAGAGCACATAGGACAGGGTGGACTTGCCGGACCCGTTCGGCCCCATGATCGCATGGACCTTGCCCGCCTCGACCGTCAGGTCGACGCCCTTCAGGATGACCTTGTCTTCTTCTTCAAGTTTCACATGCAGGTTCTTGATTTCCAGCATTTTTTCTCAGTCCTTATCTCCCGCGGCGGGCGCGGCAATGGTGTGTCAGGGGCCAGCGGCACCCCATGAAAATCAGGGTCAGGTCAGCCGACGGAGCCTTCCAGCGAAATCGCCACCAGCGCCTGCGCTTCCATGGCAAATTCCATCGGCAGCGCCTGCAGCACCTCGCGGCAGAAGCCGTTGACGACCAGCGCCACCGCCTCTTCCTCGTCCATCCCGCGCGAACGGCAGTAGAACAGCTGATCGTCATCGACCTTCGAGGTCGTCGCCTCATGCTCCACCCGGCTCGAGTTGTTCTTGACCTCGATATACGGCACCGTATGCGCGCCGCAGCCAGAGCCGATCAGCAGGCTGTCGCACTGGGTGTAGTTGCGGCTGTTGGTGGCCTTGGGGTGCATGGAAACAAGCCCGCGATAGGTGTTCTGCGCCTTGCCCGCCGAGATGCCCTTGGAGACGATCCGGCTTTTGGTGTTCTTGCCCAGATGCACCATCTTGGTGCCGGTATCGGCCTGCTGCATGTTGTTGGCGATGGCGATGGAGTAGAACTCGCCCTGGCTGTCATCGCCGCGCAGAAGGCAGGAAGGGTATTTCCAGGTGATCGCAGAGCCGGTTTCCACCTGCGTCCACATCACCTTGGAGCGGTCGCCGCGGCAATCGGCGCGCTTGGTGACGAAGTTGTAGATGCCGCCCTTGCCCTCCTCATCGCCCGGATACCAGTTCTGGACGGTGGAGTATTTCACCTCGGCATCGTCCAGCAGCACGATTTCCACCACGGCCGCGTGCAGCTGCGCGATGTCGCGCTTGGGCGCGGTGCAGCCTTCGAGGTAGCTGACATAGCTGCCCTTGTCGGCGATGATCAGGGTCCGCTCGAATTGCCCGGTATTCTCGGCGTTGATGCGGAAATAGGTGGACAGCTCCATCGGGCATTTGGTGTTCGGCGGGATGTAGACGAAGCTGCCATCCGAGAAGACGGCAGAGTTGAGCGTGGCGAAGAAGTTGTCGGACTGCGGCACGACGGTGCCGAGGTATTTCTTCACCAGCTCGGGATGCTCGCGGATCGCTTCGGAGATGGAGCAGAAGATCACCCCAGCCTTGGCCAGTTCCGCCTTGAAGGTGGTGCCGACGCTGACACTATCGAACACCGCATCCACGGCGACCTTGCGGCCGGGGGCGACTTCTTCGGCGCCCTCGACGCCCGCCAGCAGCATCTGCTCCTTCAGCGGGATGCCGAGCTTTTCATAGGTCGCCAGCAGCTTGGGATCGACCTCCTCAAGGCTTTTGGGGCGGACCGTCATGCTTTTCGGTTTGGCGTAGTAGAACTGGTCCTGATAGTCGATGACCGGATATTTGAGCATCGCCCAATGCGGTTCCGTCATCTGCAGCCAGCGACGATAGGCCTGCAGGCGCCATTCCAGCATCCATTCGGGTTCTTCGTTCTTGGCCGAGATCAGGCGGACGATATCTTCGGACAGGCCCTTGGGGGCATAGTCCATCTCGATATCGGTATCCCAGCCGTATTTGTAGCTGCCCATGTTCGCCACGGTCTCGACCGTTTCGCGGTCGACGCCTTCGCGGACCTCAAGTTCGGGGGCTTCCATCTCGGTTTCCAGGGCCATCGTATTTCCGTTCCGTTACAGCACCTTGCGGCGCGAAGTTCATGCAGCGCGCGCCCTGTGGCGCGCCCGTGCCTTGAGCCAAGCCTCGGCAAGGCGTTCTATCTCGTCGCGCGTCGTCCCCGGGCCGATCGACACCCGGATCGCGCTGGCCGCGGCGGCGGCGTCATGGCCCATCGCGGCGAGGGTGCGGCTGGCGCGCACCTTGCCGCTGGAGCAGGCAGAGCCTGCCGAAACCGCAAAACCTGCCAGATCCATCTGCATCACCTGGGTCTCTCCCTTCCAGCCGGGGCAGATCATCGTGGTGGTGTTTGGCAGGCGCGGGGCGCCCTTGCCAGCAAAAGTAACATCTTCGGCGCAGGATTCCACCGCAAGTTCTAGAATATTTCTAAGTTCGGCGACCTCGTCCCAGATGCCATTGGCCAGATCGCGGCTGGCGGCTTCGGCCGCGGCGGCGAAGCCGGCGATGCCGATCAGGTTCTCTGTCCCCGCGCGGCGGCCCATTTCCTGGCCGCCACCTTTCAGCTGCGCGGCAAAGTCGATGCCCCGGCGCAGGACCAGCGCGCCGGTTCCCTTCGGTCCGCCCAGCTTGTGCGCGCTGACAAGGCCGATGTCGCAGCCGAGCCAGTTGAAGGCCAGCGGCAGCTTGCCGAGGGCCTGCGTCAGATCGCTGACCGCAAGGCCCTGCGGCAGATCCTGCACCACGCCGGTTTCGCTGTTGGCCAGTTGCAGCGTGCTGCGGCCAGCATCCGTCACCGTGACCCGCCCCTGCCCGTCCACCGGCAGCGAAGCCTCGGTCCAGGCCAGCACCGCGTCATGCTCCACCGCCGCCGAGGCGAGGTTGCGGCCGGCGAGGGCCAGCGCGGCAGACTCCGTGGCGCTCGAGGTAAAGACGATATCCGCGCCCTCCGCCCCCAGGGCCGCGGCGATCTGGCCGCGGGCGCGTTCCAGCAGCGCCTTGGCCCCGCGCCCCTCGGCATGGACCGAGGAGGGATTGCCCACCACATCCATGGCCGCGATCATCGCCGCCCGCGCCTCGGGGCGCAGGGGCGTGGTCGCGTTCCAGTCAAGATAGGCGCGGGGTTGCAATGAGGTTTCCTTTACTCGTCCACGACGCGGAACAGGGTCGGCACCGCCGGGCAGGGCTTGAGCGCGTTCTTCATCACATCCCCCAGCGTGGTCTGGTGCAAGAAGACATAGACCTGCGCGGACAGGCTTTCCCACAGCCGGTTGGTCATCGACTGCGCCCGGCTGCCCGACACGCCGCCCGTCACCCCTGCCCCGGTATGCATGGCGCTGACGGTTTCATCCACCGCCTCCAGCACTTCGGAAATGCGGATCGTGGCAGGCTCGCGCGCCAGCTTGTAGCCGCCGCCGGGGCCGCGGACCGAGTCCACAAGGCCGGCGCGGCGCAGCTTCACGAAGAGCTGCTCCAGGTAAGGCAAGGAAATATCCTGCCGTTTCGAGATTTCGGCCAGCGAGGTCAGTTGCTCGGGCCGGGCCGTTGCCAGGTCCACCAGCGCCACCATCGCGTAGCGGCCTTTCGTCGAGAGTTTCATGCATACCTCTGCGCCAAAGACATTGACGCCGCGGGGAAGGCCGCTTAACTCCAATCCACCCGGCGGTCCGGCTTGGGGATAATGCCCCAGGTCCGGAATTTAGAACAGTTCTAGGGTCTCCGACCGAAACCGTCAAGAATGGTCTCGCACGGTCCCGCAAAAAAGTCAGGCGACGTGATGCCCGAAGTGATTTTCCCCGGCCCAGAGGGCCGTCTGGAAGGCCGATACCACCCCCAGAAAGAACGTGACGCCCCGATTGCCATCGTGCTGCATCCGCATCCGCAGTTCGGCGGCACCATGAACAACCGCGTCGTGTATAACCTGCATTACGCGTTCCACAAGCTTGGCTTCACGGTGCTGCGCTTCAACTTCCGCGGGGTTGGCCGCAGCCAGGGCGAGTATGACCAGGGCATCGGCGAGCTCAGCGATGCCGCCTCGGCGCTGGATTACCTGCAGGCGATGAACCCCAATGCCAAGCATTGCTGGGTCGCGGGCTTTTCCTTCGGCGCCTGGATCGGGATGCAGCTGCTGATGCGGCGGCCCGAGATCACCGGGTTCATCTCGGTCTCGCCGCCGGCAAACATGTATGATTTCAGCTTCCTGGCCCCCTGCCCCTCCTCTGGCCTCATCATCAACGGCACCGCCGACCGCGTGGCGCCGCCGAAGGATACCGCGACGCTGGTGGGCAAGCTGCGCGAGCAGAAGGGCATCACCGTGACCCACCATCTGGTCGAGGGCGCGGACCACTTCTTCAAGGATGACGAGGCGCATATGACGCCGATGATCGGCACGGTCAGCGACTATGTGAAGCGCCGTCTGGGCGAAGTGTCGCGCTGAGGGGGCCCCATGGCGCTGCTGGATGACCTTGCCGACGCGCTTGCCCGGGACGTGCTGGACGCTCTCGATGAGATCGGCGACGACCGCTTCTACGAGAAGGTCGCCAAGTCGGTGGGCGAGCTGTCGCCCACCTTGCAAGAGACGTTCATGACCTCGATCCGGCTGCGGCTGGCCGAACGCCGCGGCCGCCGCACGCTGGAGGCGGCGCTGGCGAAGGTGCGGGGGTGAGCGAGCGGCTGGCGGCGCAGTTCGCCTTCCTGAACGAGGCGGACAAGCTCAAGCACGTTCTGCGCGCGACGACGCTGGCCGATGGCTCGCGGCGCGAGAATTCGGGCGAGCATAGCTGGCATCTGGCGCTTTATGCGATGGTGCTGGCCGATCAGGCCGGGCCGGGGGTCAGCATCGACCGGGTGCTGCGGATGCTGATCCTGCATGACCTGGTCGAGATCGACGTGGGCGATGTGCCGATCCATTCGGCGAATGGCGCTGCGCATGGGAGTGCGGAGACTATGGCCGCCGAGGCGGCTGCGGCGGACCGGATCTTCGGGCTGCTGCCGGGGGATATCGGCGCCGATCTGCGGGCGCTGTGGGAAGAGTTCGAGGCGGCCGAAAGCCCTGATGCGGTGTTCGCCAAGGCGCTCGACCGGGTGCAGCCGGTGATGCACAACATCCAGAGCAGCGGCGGGACGTGGATCAGCTACAACGTGACGGCCGAGCAGCTGGAGGCCCGGGTGGGCGCCAAGGTGGCGCGCGGCGCGCCGGCGCTGTGGGACTGGGTGCGGGCGCGGACGCGGGCGTTCTTTGACGCACGCTGACGGTCTAAAGTTGCGCCTTCCCCACGCCCTCCTTGGCGAAGGCCATCGCCTTCGCCACGCGTTGTCTTGTCAGCCTGCACCGGCCGGGCCCCCAAAGGGCCCGGCCAGCGCCCGCCCCGCCCCTGGCGGGCGCTGGCCTCATTCGGTCTTGGGTTGCCAGCGGCTCCGGGGGAAATGTCCCGCAGCGGGCGGGGCGAGGCAGTGCCTCGCCTTTTTCCGCCCGACTGAAGCGTCCCAGACATTTCGCCCCGGCCACCCACGCCCCCACCCCCTGCGACACAAAAATCCCCCCCCCCCGCCAGTATACCTTTGCATACCACCTTCCCCGC
>Ga0209024_1000791_pt1 | contig 40593 bp, 35 predicted proteins | sample AutmiccommunBRH5_FD_187380 | JGI IMG/M metagenome (GOLD analysis project Ga0209024, IMG submission 187380) | Deep subsurface microbial communities from Mt. Terri, Switzerland - Autotrophic microbial communities BRH/5 (SPAdes) (version 2) | ecosystem: Environmental > Aquatic > Deep subsurface >... | reverse complement strand
TGGGACGTCGAAGGTCGGCGGAATCGGATGGCCGGGCCCGTGGGGGGCGCCGGACGTGGAGAGATCGGACAACGACATCTGCGCTCTCACTGCTCATGGACGCCCGCGCCGACGGGAGGTCCCCCCGGCCATCCGGCCTGACGGGAATTTTCGAGAATGCGGTCTCGGCGAACAGCCGGAGTAAACGGCCAAGCCCCTGGAAGTAGCCAGTGATCAAGCTGTGGCCGGTCGTGGCGCCGGCCGCGCCACCCGCCATCACCCCGGCCGCCATCGCGACGGCATTGCTCGCCCGGCGCGAACAGGTGCAGGATCGACACAGCCGGAGGAAAACTGCCGTCACGCCGGCATATCGGCTGATTCAGCTTGATTTTTGAGCTATCTTTAGGATTGTCGAGGGGTGAGGCCGTCAATTCTGAGGTAGGCCTCGATGGGCGGCAGGGGTGGCGTGCACCCACTGCCGGGGGCGCACCGGAGGCGACCGCGGACGCGGCGTCGATGGGTCGGCTCGGACATGAAACGATCGCGCCCGGACATACTGCCGGGCGGTAGGTGATAGTGCCAACTTGTCGGCGTCGTGAACGGAGCAGCCACAATGAATGACACCCGCACCCGCTCGGCCCTGCCGCTGGCTCTCGTCATGTCCGGCTGTGTGCTGGCGGCGGGGACGCTGCCGGCCACGGCCCAGGATCCCAACAAGCCGGAGGATCTCCCGGTCAAGGAGCGCAAGCGCCCCGAACTCGATCCGGTCGGGCTGCGCGAGGGCAACGTGTTCTTCTATCCGTCGATCAGCGTCGCCGAAGCCTATGTCAGCAACGTGTTCGCGACCGAGAACAACGAGCAGGACGACTTCGTCACCTATGTGACGCCGGCGCTGAACGTCCAGTCGATGGGCACCGAGGGCAGCTGGTGGGCCGCGGTGAAGGCCGACATCGGCCTGTACGCGTCGGAGACCGACGAGAATTTCGTCGACGGCTCGGCCAGGGTCGGTGCCACCTACGACGTCATCGCCGACGGCACCGTCAACGGCGGCCTCGGCTATTCCCGTCTGCACGAGGATCGCAGCTCGCCGGACGATGCCGGCGGCAGCGAGCCGACGGTGTACTACCGTGGCGACGCGGAGGCCGGCTATACCCACCGCTTCAACCGCCTGAACGCCGGCATCGGCCTGGTCGCCCGGCATTTCGACTATGACGACACCGACATCGTCGGCGGCTCGCGCGACAACAGCGACCGCAACCGGCTGGAGACCGAGGAAGCGGTAAGGCTCGGCTACGAGGTTTCGCCGGACATCGAGGTGTTCGGGCGCGGTGCACTGATCCAGTGGCTCTACGAGGACGACACCGACCGCAACGGCCTGGACCGCAACGCCAACGGCTACCGGGTCGACGCCGGCGTCTCGGCCAACCTGACCGGGCTGCTGACGGTTGAGGCGACGGTCGGCTACCTGACCATGGACTACGACGACGACAGCCTGTCGTCGACCGAGGGCGTTGCCGCCGGGGTGCGGGCGATCTGGAACGTCACCCGCCTGACCACGATCACCGCCACCCTCGACCGCGAGGTCCAGGCGACGACGGTGAACGGGGCGTCGTCGCGCTTCGACACGCTGAGCGAAGTGCAGGTCGACCACGAGTTGCTGCGAGACCTCATCGTCTCGGCCAAGGCCGGCTACCTGAACAGCGAGTTCGACGGCACCAGCCGCGAGGACGACCGGTTCAATTACGGGGTGTCGGCCGACTACTACGTGACCCAGGGCGTCAAGCTGTCGGCGAGTGCCACGCGCGACGAGCGCGACAGCAACGCGCCGGGTGCGGATTTCACCCGCGACGTGGTGCTGTTCCGGCTGACCTACGGCATGTAGCCCGCCCGTCCCCGCGAGTCGGCGGGATTTGCTTCGCGGCCGCCCCTCGGGGCGGCCGCAATCATTTGTGGCCAGCAGTTTTGCCAACAACTACATATGGATAGACTCGGGCGACGACCGCTTTCCCCTTGAATTGTTCGTCCTTTGTTCTCACCATGACTCCCGACGGCGCATGACGAGCCTCAGGCGGCACCTCGAGACCAAGCTGCGTGCCGAGACGTTCTGGAAAAAAGAACAAATCATGAACTTCAAGCGAGCGAGCCTTCCCATTCCACGCCGCCCGGAGCCGCCAGAGCCGGCCCGCAGGCTCGATGCCATCGCCCGCCGGCAGCCGCTCCGGCGGACGCCGGCGGTGGTGTCACTGGGCGACGCCGGCCTCGACGGGGCCCTGCCGGAGGGTGGCCTGGAGCTCGGCGTGGTGCACGAGGTGGTGCCGGCCGGTGCCGCCGACATGGCGGCGGCCCTCGGCTTCGGGCTCGGCCTGCTGGCGCGCATCGCCGGCAGCCGGACGGGGCCGGTGCTGTGGGCGGTCACCCGCGACCCCGGCCGGCACGGTGCTGCCTATCCCGTCGGGCTGGCTGCCGCCGGCTTCGATCCCGGCCGGCTGGTCCATGTGGACGCGCGCACCGCGCGCGATGCCCTGTGGGCGCTGGAGGAGAGCCTGGCGACCCCCGGCTTCGCCGCCGCCATCGCCGTGCTGGCGCATGACGGCCGGCACTACGACTTCACCGCCAGCCGCCGGTTGTCGCTGCGCGCCGCCGCCAGTGGCGGCACAGCACTGGTGCTGTGGGCCGGCGGCGACCCGGAGAGGGGCGGCGCCACCGCCGCCGCCACCCGCTGGTCGATCGCCGCCCGGCCGAGCCTGCCGGTCCACCACCCCGGCCATCCCATGCCGGGACTCGGCCCGCCGCGCTGGCGGGTCGAGCTGCAGCGCTGCAAGAGGGGCCGGCCACGCCACTGGCTGGTCGAGTGGGATCATGAGACGATTCGTTTCCATCTGGCTGCCCCGCTGGCCGATCGAGCGCCGGTTCACGAAGGCGGGCCGCGGCAGCACCCGGCCGTCTTTGGCCGGCGGGCCGCCTGACCCCGTCGCCGCAGCGCCACCGCTGGTGCTGGCGGCGGTGTCCCGGCACGGCCAGCGCGTCACCGCCGCCGACCCGGCGGCCGAGCGCGCCGGCATCGCCCCCGACATGCCGCTGGCCGACGCCCGCGCGCTGTGCCCGGCGCTGGCCGTGGCGCCCGCCGACCCCGATGGCGACGCCGCGGCACTGCGCCGGCTGGCCCTGTGGTGCGGCCGCTGGAGTCCGTGGACCGCGGTCGACGGCGCCGACGGCGTGATCCTCGACGTCACCGGCTGCGCGCATCTGTTCGGCGGCGAGGCCGCCATGCTGGACGACCAGTGCCGCCGGCTGTCCGGCTTCGGCCTGACCGTCCGCGTCGCCGCCGCCCCGACGCCCGGCGCCGCCTGGGCAGTGGCCCGGTACGGCTCCGGCACGGTCGCCACAATCCCGGAGGGCGGTGCCGCGGCCGCGCTGGCGCCGCTGCCACTCGCCGCCCTCCGCCTCGACGATGCCACGGTGCAGGCGATGGCGCGGGTCGGGCTGAAGCGGATCGGTGACGTGCAGGGCAAGCCGGCGGCGCCGCTGACCGCCCGCTTCGGTCCCCGGCCAGTCACCCGGCTCGACCAGGCGCTCGGCCGCCAGGCCGAGACCGTGCACGGCCTGATGCCGGCGCCGCGGCACGAGGCCCGCCGGACGTTCGCCGATCCGATCGTGCTGACCGCCGATGTCGAGCGCACCGTCGCCGAACTCGCGGACGACCTCGCCACCCGGCTCGCGGCGGCCGGCGTCGGCGCCCGCCGCCTGGCACTGCGGCTGTTCCGCGTCGATGGCCGGGTGTGGACGGTGACGGTGCGGACCAGCGCGCTGTGCCGCGACGCCACGCACATCATCCGGCTGTTCCGCGACCGGCTCGATGCCGGGCACGAGGAACTCGACACCGGCTTCGGCTTCGAACTCGCCGTCCTGGCAGCGCTGGCGGTCGAGACCGCAGTCGCCCGCCAGGATGGCCTCGGCACCGCGCCGGACATCGCCACCACCGCCCCCGCCACCCTGGCGGACGACGTCGCCCGCCTGCTCGACCGCTTCGGCAACCGCTTCGGCTTCGACCGGGTGGTGCGCTACGCCCCGGCCGCCAGCATGATCCCGGAGCGCGCCGCCCGGCCGGTGCCGGTTCTGGCCGACGCGACGCCGTCGGATTGGGCCGTGCATCTGCGCGCCGTGCAGGGTGGCGACCAGCTCGGCCGGCCACTGCTGCTGATCGCCCCGCCGGATCCCGTCACCGCCCTCGCCGAGGTGCCGGACGGGCCGCCGGTGCAGTTCGAATGGCGCCGCCGCGCCCACCGTGTCGCACGCGCCGACGGACCGGAGCGGCTGGCCCCGGAGTGGTGGCAGCCGGATCCCGGCGCCGACCGGCTGACCCGCGACTACTACCGGGTCGAGGATGTCGATGGCCGCCGCTTCTGGCTGTACCGCGAGGGCCTGTACGAGCGCCCCGGCGAGGTTCCGCGCTGGTTCCTGCACGGGGTGTTCGCGTGACCGCGCGAAACGGAGCGGCGGGTGGGTCCCGGCTCCGTCCCGCCAGGGGCGGGCCGGTCCGGGATGACGGCAGGAAGAAAAAAGTGGGCCGGCCTCTCCCTCTCTGTCGTCATCCCGGGCGGGCGCAGCCCGACCCGGGACCCACCCGCCGCCCCGCCCCTGGGCATCGCCCGCCATGACCGGCTTTGCCGAGCTGGCCGCGGCCAGCAACTTCAGCTTCCTGCGCGGCGCCTCGCATCCGTGGGAGCTGGTGGCGACCGCCGCCCGGCTCGGCCTCGCCGCCATCGGCATCGCCGACCGCAACACCCTGGCCGGGGTGGTGCGGGCGCATGCGGCAGCCAGGGACCACGGCATCCGGCTGGTGGTCGGCAGCCGCCTGGTGCTGGAGGACGGGCTGGAGATCCTGTGCCTGCCGACCGACCGCGCCGCCTACGGCCGGCTGGCCCGGCTGCTGACCCTGGGCAACCGGCGGGCGCCGAAGGGGCAGTGCCGCCTGGCGCTCGACGACGTCCTGGCGCATGGCGACGGCCAGGTATTCCAGGTGATGCCGCCGCAAGAGGCGGTGGAGGGCATTGCCGGCGGCCTCGCCCGCCTCGCCGGCAGCTTCCCCGGCAGCGTCTATTTGGCCGCCACCCTGCCCTATCGCGGCGGCGACCAGCCGCGCCTCGCCCGCCTGCGGGCGCTCGCCGGCAGCCACGGCACGCCGCTGGTCGCCACATCCGACGCGCTGTACCACACCCCGGCGCGCCGCCCGCTGCAGGACGTGCTGACCTGCATCCGCGAGCACTGCAGCATCGACATCGCCGGCTTCCGCCTGCAGGCCAACGCCGAGCGCCACCTGAAGACCCCGGACGAGATGCGCCGGCTGTTCGCCGGCTGCGAGGACGCCGTGGCCCGCAGCCTGGAGATCGCGGAGCGCTGCCGGTTCTCGCTCGCGGAGTTGTCCTACGAGTATCCCGACGAGCCGGCGGGTGCCAGCGCCACCCCGCAGGCGGAGCTGGAGCGCCTGACCTGGAAAGGGGCGGCGGAACGTCTGCCGGCGCTGGACGGCAAGCTGCGGGACACCATCCGCCGTGAGCTCGGGCTGATCGCGGCCAAGCGCTATGCCCCGTATTTCCTCACCGTGCACGACATCGTGCGCTACGCCCGCTCGCTCGATCCGCCGATCCTGTGCCAGGGCCGCGGCTCGGCCGCCAACTCGGCGGTGTGCTTCTGCCTCGGCATCACCGCGGTCAACCCGACCGAGATCGACCTGCTGTTCGAGCGCTTCATCTCCGAGGACCGCGACGAGCCGCCGGACATCGACGTCGACTTCGAGCACGAGCGCCGCGAGGAGGTGATCCAGTACATTTACGGCAAGTACGGGCGGCACCGCGCCGGGCTGGCCGCCACCGTGATCTCCTACCGCACCCGCAGCGCGGTGCGCGACGTCGGCAAGGCGATGGGGCTGTCGCCGGACGTGCTCGCCATCCTCGCCGGCACGGTGTGGGGCTGGTCGTCCGACGGCATCGGCCGCAAGCAGATCGCCGACGCCGGCCTCGACCCCGGCGACCGCCGGATCGCGCAGACCCTGCGCCTGACCCGGGAGCTGATGGGCTTCCCCCGCCACCTGTCGCAGCATGTCGGCGGCTTCGTGATCACCCGCGGTCCGCTGGAGGAGCTGGTGCCGATCGCCAACGCCGCCATGAAGGACCGCACCTTTGTCGAATGGGACAAGGACGACCTGGACGAGCTCGGCATCCTCAAGATCGACGTGCTGGCGCTCGGCATGCTGACCTGCCTGCGCAAGGGCTTCGAGCTGCTGCGCCAGCATTACGGCCTGGCCACCGGCCTCGCCACGGTGCCGCGCGAGGATGCCCGGGTCTATGCGATGATCCAGAAGGCCGACACCGTCGGGGTGTTCCAGATCGAGAGCCGGGCGCAGATGTCGATGCTGCCGCGGCTGCGCCCGGCCACCTTCTACGACCTGGTGATCGAGATCGCGATCGTCCGGCCAGGGCCGATCCAGGGCGACATGGTGCATCCCTATCTGCGCCGCCGGCAGGGGCTGGAGCCGGTGCAGGCGCTCTCGCCGGCCCTTGACGCGGTGCTGCGCAAGACGCTGGGGGTGCCGCTGTTCCAGGAGCAGGCGATGAAGATCGCCATCGTCGGCGCCGGCTTCACGCCGTCGGAGGCCGACCAGCTGCGCCGGGCGATGGCCACCTTCAAGCGCACCGGCGACATCGGCAGCTTCCGCGACCGCTTCATCGACGGCATGCTCGGCAACGGCTATCCGCGCGACTTCGCCGAGGCCTGCTTCCGGCAGATCGAGGGCTTCAGCGACTACGGCTTCCCGGAGAGCCACTCGGCCAGCTTCGCGCTGCTGGCCTACGCCTCGTCCTGGATGAAGTGCCACTACCCGGACGCCTTCGCCTGCGCGATCCTGAACGCCCAGCCGATGGGCTTCTATTCCGCCTCGACGCTGGTCCGCGACTACCGCGAGCACGGCGGCGAGGTGCGGCCGGTCGACGTCAACCACAGCGCCTGGGACCACACGCTGGAGCCGACCGCGCACCGCGGCGCCCGCACCCCCGCGGGCGGCGGCCGCTTCGCGCTGCGCCTGGGGCTGCGCCAGGTCGACGGCCTCGGGCAGGCCGCCGGCGAGCGCCTGGCGGCGGTGCGCGGCCGCGGCTTCGACAGCCTGCGCGACGTGTATTTCCGCAGCCGGCTGCCGGTGCGCGCGCTGACCCAGCTGGCCAACGCCGACGCCTTCCGCTCGCTCGGCCTCGACCGGCGGGCGGCACTGTGGGCGGTGCAGAGCCTTGGTGGCCCGACAGGTGGGCGTGGTGCCGTCGAGGATCTGCCGCTGTTCGCCGGCCCGGAGGATCGCCCGCTGGTGGCGTTCCAGGACGAGGCCGAAGTCGCGCTGCCGGCGATGCCGCTGGGCGAGCATGTGGTGGAGGACTATCGCGCGCTCAGCCTGTCGCTGAAGGCGCACCCCGTGACGTTCCTGCGGAACCGGCTGGCCGCACGCCGGGTGCTGCGCGCCGCCGATCTCGCCGGCCATCCGGCGAACCGGCCGGTGCGGGTCGCCGGCCTGGTGCTGGTGCGGCAGCGCCCGGGCACCGCCAGCGGCGTGATCTTCATGACCCTGGAGGACGAGACCGGCATCGCCAACGCCATCGTCTGGCCAAAGGTGTTCGAGCAGTGGCGCCGGGCGGTGCTGTCGGCGCGGCTGGTGGTGGTCGAGGGCATGCTGCAGAAGGAGGGCGAGGTGATCCACGTGATCGCCCGGCGCTTCGAGGATCTCAGCGCCGAGCTGTTCGACGCCCTCGCCGAGCCGGATCCCGCCGGGGAGCCGGCGCCACGCCGGGTCTCGACGGAAAACCCACGCAAGCATCCCCGCGATGTGCGCGTGCTGCCGAAAGGGCGGAACTTCCAGTGACCGGGCGCATGCCCCGCTTCATGGCCCGAGCTATCCGACGATCCCGCGCTCGACCGCAAAATCCCGGACCGAGAGGATCCGTAGCCCCGCGAAAACGCGATCGGGAAAATGCTTCAGGTTGCCGGTGACGACGCAATCGGCGCCGGCCGCGAGCGCAGCCGCCACATAGGCCTCGTCTTGCGGGTCGGGTAGCGGCGTGGGCGAGTTGGTATCATCGACGAGGACCGCTCGCGACATCACGGCGTCGATGGTCACCGCGAGCCGCGGGCGGATCCTGTCGAATTTCCGATAGCCTTCGACACGGCGGTATTCGGCAAGGATCGCCGGCGACACCACCACCAGGTCACGCTCGACGCAGTAGCGGACGACCGACAAGCAAATTCCGCCAGCCCACGCCGCAGAGACGATCACGTTGCAGTCGATGACGACGGTCATGTCGCCCGGCTGCCGCCTTCCTTCACCCGCTCGTTCTCGATCGCGGCGTTGACGGCATCCATGATCTCTTCCTCGGACTTCCCGACCAGATCCGGATCGCTCCCGATGTCCCTGGCCACCTGGTCGAGCGCCGCCAGCGCCTCACGCCGACTGGCGACACGCTGGACCAGCACCCGGTATTCCCCCTCCGGCAACAGTCTCATACGCTCCGCCAGCTCGAGAGGGGTGCCGCGCTGGATCGTTGCTTGGGTCATACTTCGATTTTAGCGTGCCGCACGGCCCTCGCCAACGAGCAAAGATCTCGATCCGGCGTTCGCGCTCACGCCGCATTGACGCCGGACAGGCAGCCGTAGTCCAGGCGCTTCAGGGTGCCGGCGTTCTCCAACAGCTTGCCGGCCGCGACCGCCAACCGGCCAGAGGCCGAGCCGGTGCTGCCGGCAGCGCGGGTCGGCTAGCCAGCAGGTGCAGCGGCAGTCGAGCACGGCCCGAAGCGCCTCGGACGCCGCCGAGGGCAACCGGCGGCAGGCGTGCGAGCCGGCGCGCAAGTCACCGCACAGCCGGCCACGGCTTCCCCGGCGCCACCGATCTGCTCTATGACTGCCGCATGATCCGTCGTGCGAGAGTCCTGCGTGGCAGCTTCCTGGCGGCGCTGGCGCTGGCCCTCGGCGTCGCCGCCCTCTCGGCGATCGCCTGGCAGGCGACCGTCGATGCGGGCCGCGCGCGCCTCGGGCGCGAGCTGACGGACAAGCTCACCGTGACAGGGCGCGCCGTGCTCAGCGAGGTCGAGCGCTTCCGCTACCTGCCGGGCGTGCTGGCGCAGGACCCGCGCGTCACCGCCCTGATCGCCGGGGACGACGCCGATCACAGCGGGCTGGCCGACGTCGCCAACCGCTATCTGGCGCGGGTGCGCGACCATGCCGGGGCCGACGAGATCTACGTGCTGGATGCCGGCGGCACCACGCTGGCGGCCAGCAATTGGAACGACGGCACCAGTTTCGTCGGGCAGAACTATCGCTTCCGCTCGTATTTCAAGGACGCCCTGTCCCGGGGCGAGGGCCGGTTCTATGCGGTTGGCGTCACCACCGGAAAGCCCGGCTACTTCCTGTCGTCGGCGGTGGAAACCACCACCGGCGCCCGCGGCGTCGCAGTGGTGAAGGTCGACATGGCACCGCTGGAGCAGGCCTGGGCGCGTGCCGGCGAGCACACCGGCGTCGCCGACAGCAACGGCGTGGTTTTCCTGACCGGCCACTTGCCGTGGAAGTACCGTCCACTCGACCCGCTGGACGGCCGGGCGCTGGCGGCGATCACCGAGGCTCGGCAATACGAGGGCGTTCGGCTGGCGGCGGCCGCGCCGCTGACCGCCGGCACCGCCCCGGACGGTGCCGCGCAGGCGGTATCCGATGACGGCCGGGAGCATCTGCTGCAGCGCCGGACCATCGTCCCGGAGGGCTGGAGCCTGTTCGCCACCGTGCCGCTGGAGCCGGTGCTGCAGCAGGCACGGCTGGCGGCACTGATGACAGCCTTCGCAACCCTGCTGGTGGCGGCCGTCGGCCTGTACCTGCGGCAGCGGCGGCAGATGATCCGCATGAAGCTGGAGGCCCACGCCGACCTGGAGCGCCGGGTCGCCGCGCGGACCGGCGAGCTGGCCCGCGAGGTCGAGGAACGCAAGCGCGCCGAGGCGGAACTGCGGGCCGCCCAGGAGGACCTGATCCAGGCCGCCAAGCTGGCCGCACTCGGCCGGATGTCGACCGCCATCGTCCATGAGGTCAGTCAGCCGCTGGCGGCCATGGAGACGACGCTGGCCTCGACCGCCGTCCTGGCCGACCGCGGCTCGCCGGACGACGTCAAGCGCACCGTTACATCGGCCCGCGACCTGATCCGGCGCATGCAGCGCACGGTGCGCCACCTCAAGAGCTTCGCGCGCCGCGATGCCGGCGAGCGGGCTCCGGTCGACGTGGCGCAGGTGGTGGACGCTGCGGTCGAGCTGGCCTCGCATCGCGCCCGCGGGCAGGGTGTCGCCATCGCGGTCCACGGCGCCGGGCCGCTGCTGCGGGTCCTCGGCCACTCGGTGCGGCTCGAGCAGGTTGTCGTGAACCTGCTGGTCAACGCCCTCGACGCAGTGCAGATGGTGGCCGGGCCGTCGGTTCAGGTGGAGCTGTCGACCGGCCATGGCAGCGTCGCCGTCGCGGTCCGCGACAACGGCACCGGCGTCGACGCCGCGATCCGCGACCGGATCACCGAGCCGTTCTTCACCACCAAGGAGACGGGCGAGGGCCTCGGGCTCGGCCTGGCGATCTCGCGAGCGATCGTCGAGGACCTGGGCGGCCGCCTGGACTTCGCCGCCGACGCCGGCGGTGGCAGCGTGTTCACCGTCATCCTGCCCGCCATCGCCGCCGAGCCGGCCGCGGAAGCCGCGGAATGACCGGCCGCGGCACCATCCTGTTCGTCGACGACGAGGCGCCGGTCCGCGCCTCCGCCGCCGAGTGGCTGACGCTGTCCGGGTTCGCGGTGGCGACCGCCGACGGCGCCGACGCCGCGGAGGCCCAGCTGCCCGGGCGGCCGTTCGACGCCGTGGTGACCGACCTGCGGATGCCTGGCCGCGACGGCATGGCGCTGCTCGACGCGGTCGGCCGCGCCGATCCGGAATTGCCGGTGGTGATGCTGACGGGGCATGGCGACGTGGCGGCGGCGGTCGACGCGATGCGGCGCGGCGCCCACGACTTCCTGGAAAAGCCCTACGACGCCGACCACCTGGTTGCGGTGCTCGACCGCGCCGTCCGCCAGCGCCGCCTGTCGGCCGAGCTGGCGCGGCTTCGCGACGCCGCCGGCGACCGCCGCGGCATCGCCGACCGGCTGATCGGCGTCTCGCCGGTGATCCGGGCGCTGCGCGAGCGCGTGCTCAAGCTCGCCGCCGTCGATGTCGACGTGCTGATCGTTGGCGAGACCGGCACCGGCAAGGAGATCGCGGCGCGCGCCCTGCACGATCTCGGGCCGCGTGCCGCTGGCAACTTCGTCGCCATCAACTGCGCGGCGGTGCCGGAATCGGTGTTCGAGAGCGAAATCTTCGGGCATGTCCGCGGCGCGTTCACCGGCGCCTCGGCCGACCGCGTCGGCAAGTTCGCCTTTGCCGCCGGCGGCACGGTGTTCCTGGACGAGATCGAGTCGATGCCGCCGGCGCTGCAGGTCAAGGTACTGCGCGCCATCCAGGAACGGGTGGTGGAGCCTCTGGGCGGCAACCGGCAGGTGCCATTGGACGTCCGCTTCGTCGCCGCCTCGAAGGTGAACCTGCGCACCGCCAGCGGCACCGGCGGCTTCCGCGCCGACCTGTACTACCGGCTCGGCACCGTCGAGATCGCGGTGCCGCCGCTGCGCGACCGGGCAGAGGACATCCCGCTGCTGTACCGGACCTTCCTGGCCGAGGCGGCGCGACGGTTCGGCCTGCCCGAGCCGGCAGTCGGCGCCGCCGAGCTGGCCGGGCTGGCGGCGCGGCCCTGGCCGGGCAACGTCCGCGAGTTGAAGGCCCATGCCGATCGGGCGGCGCTGGCATTGGACCGGGCACCGCCGCCGGTGCCGGGAGCCGGGCACACGCTGCCGGAGCAGGTGGCGCGCTTCGAGACCGAGCGAATCCGGGCGGCGCTGGAGGCGAGCGAGTGGCGGACCGGCGAGGCCGCCGACCGGCTGGGCATCCCGCGCCGCACTCTGAACGAGAAGATCGCCCGCTACAGCATCCGGCGCGCCGGATAGCGGCCGCTACATCGAAGGCAGCCCGAACGCGCCGCGCAGCCGCGCCTTCAGCGCCGCACCGTCGCGCGACGGCAGGCAGCGCGGCTGCTCCTCGCCGTCGATCCGCACCACCGCGACCGTCGGGCCGGCCCCGACGGTGCGGATCCGCTCCGCCAGCGCCGCCACGGCATCCTCGGTCTCGACGATGCGGCAGTCGGCGATGCCGCAGGCCGCCGCCACGCCCGCCAGGTCGACGCCGGCGCCGGTATGGCTCGGCTGGCCGCCGGTCTCGCCATACAGGCCGTTGTCGAGGATCACGAGAGACAGGTTGGCCGGGCGCTGCAGCGCGATGGTCGCGAGCCCGCCCATGCCCATCAGCGCCTCGCCGTCGCCGGCGAGGACCGCGACCGGCACCTCCGGCCGGGCCAGCGCCAGGCCGAGGCCGACCATCGCCGCCCCGCCCATCGCGCCCCAGAGGTAGAAGTTGCGGTCGTGGTCGCCGGCCGCCGCCAGGTCGTAGGTCGGCGATCCCAGGCTCGCCACCACCACCAGCTCGCGCCGGTCGCGCACCAGCCGCGCCACCACCGCGCGGCGATCGAGCTTGCCGGATCCGGGCATCGCTGCAGCTTCACTCATTTCACGAACACCTTCGCACCGACCAGTTGCTGCGACAGCAGCACGGCCGTCGCCGAGCCGCCCTCGAACGCCATGCGGGCTGCCGCCGCGACCGTGGCGCCGACCACCTCCGGGACGTCGGCGCGCAGCACCCCGACATCCATCAGGCGGAAGGCGTCCGCGGTGGTCGAGCCCATCGGCACCTGCCACGGATTGAACTCGCCCCACTCGCCGCGCATCGTCACCAGCGCCAGCAACGGCAGCCGGCAGGTCTTCACCAGCGACAGCATGTTCACGCAGTTCCCGACCCCGCTGGACTGCATCAGCAGCACGCCGCGCTGGCCGCCGAGCCAGGCGCCGGCGAGCAGCGCCACGCCCTCCTCCTCGGTGGTCAGCGCCACCGCCCGGATACCGGGATCGCCCTGCACCCGGCGGATCAGCTCGGCATGGCCGCCATCCGGTACGTACGCGACCTGGCGGACGTCGTATTGCTTCAGCACGCCGTAGATATGCTCCGGCCAGGATGCCGCATCGGCGGCTTCGGCCGTCGCTGGTCGATGATGCGTCATGCCGTGGACCTCGCTTCGTTGCGCTTCCCGCAATCTGACGCCACGATCGCCTTCGATGGGTTCGAATTCGGCGATATGATCGATCACGGAATTCGAACGGATCTGCCGTGGACCTGAAGCAGCTGCGCACCTTCATCCGGGTCGCCGAGACCGGCTCGCTCAGCAAGGCATCCGACCGCCTTCGGCTGGCGCAGCCGGCGCTGTCGCGGCAGATCGCCCTGCTGGAGGCGGAGATCGGGCGCCGCCTGTTCGTCCGCCACGGCCGCGGCATGCAGCTGACCGAGGCGGGCCAGCAGCTGCTGGAGCGGGTCACCGGCCTGGTGCACCAGCTCGAGAAGTCGGTCGAGGAGGTGCGCTCGCTGTCGGACGCGCCGGCCGGGCGGGTGGCGCTGGGCATGACGCCGACGGTCAGCGCCGTGCTGGCCGGGCGTGTCGCCATCCGGGTGGCGGCGGAGCTGCCCGGCGTGTCGCTGCGCATCGTCGAAGGCTATGGCGGGCATCTGGTCGACTGGCTGCACCGCGGCGAGGTCGACGTCGCACTGCTGTACGGGCCGGCCTCGGACCTGCACCTGCGGGTGACCGAGCTGCTGTTCGAGGAGTTGGTGCTGGTCGGGCCGCGCGAGGCTGCGCTCGACGGCGGCGGCCGCTTCCCGGTGGCGCGGCTCGGCGAGCTGCAGCTGGTGCTGCCGAGCCGGACCCACGGCCTGCGCGCCGTGGTCGAGGCGGCCTGCGACAGGGTCCGGACGAGCCTGCGCGTGCGCTTCGAGGCCGATTCCTACCGGGTGCTGACCGAGCTGGTCGAGGCCGGCCTCGGCTACACCATCCTGCCGCGGTCGGCGGTGCCGCAGGGCGAGCAGGGCGGGCGCTTCTCCGTCGCCGGGCTCGGCGACCCGGCGGTGGTCCGGCAGGTCGTCCTCGGGCTGCCGTCGAGCCGCACCGACACCAGCGCCACCACCGCCGTCACCGCCCTGGTGCTCGACACCATCGCCGGCCTGGTGGCGGCGGGTGCCTGGCAGGCCCACCCCGCGCCGCCGCTCGCCGCCCTGCTGGCGGCTGGGCGCGGCGCGGGCGGATCTCCGCCCGGCTGACGCCGGATCAGGCGGAAAGCCGCCCGCGCGCGGACGTCCGCCGACGCGAAATTACAGTGCAATCCCTTGAAATCGTATCGTACGTCGCGTAGCGGCCGGGCTGGCAGGAACCTTGCTGGGTGCCGTCATCGACAGCGGAGACTCGCTGCTCGAACGAGAACCTCGGGAGGATACCAATGAAGTTCCGCACCAGGAGCGCCCTGATGGCCTGCGCGGTGGTGACCGCCGTCAGCGCCGGGGCCGCCTCGGCCAAGGCCGAGTTCATCAACATCCTGACCGGCGGCACCGCCGGCGTGTACTACCCGCTCGGCGTGGCGCTGGCGAAGATCTATGGCGACAAGATCGACGGTGCCCGCACCCAGGTGCAGGCGACCAAGGGGTCGGTCGAGAACCTGAACCTGCTGCAGGCGGGCAAGGGCGAGTTCGCGCTGACCCTCGGCGATTCGCTGAAGCTGGCCTGGGCCGGCGACGCCGACGCCGGCTTCAAGGCGCCGCTCGACAAGCTGCGCGGGATCGCGGCGGTGTACCCGAACTACATCCAGATCGTCGCGTCCAAGGAGTCCGGCATCAAGACGCTCGCCGACCTGAAGGGCAAGAGCCTGTCGGTCGGCGCCCCGAAGTCGGGCACCGAGCTGAACACCCGGGCGATCCTGGCGGCGGCCGGCATGAGCTACAAGGACCTCGGCAAGACCGAGTACCTGCCGTTCGCCGAGTCGGTGGAGCTGATCAAGAACCGACAGCTCGACGCCACCCTGCAGTCGGCCGGCCTCGGCGTCGCCTCGATCCGCGACCTCGCCACCTCCGTGCCGATCGAAGTCGTCGCCGTCCCCGCCGACCTCGTCGGCAAGCTCGGCGCCCCCTATGTCGGCACCAAGATCCCGGCCGGCACCTACACCGGCCAGACGGCCGATGTCGCCACGGTGGCGGTGGTGAACTTCGCGGTCACCCACAGCGGGGTGTCCGAGGAGACCGTCTACCAGATGACCAAGCAGATGTTCGAGAATCTGCAGGGCCTGGTGGCGGCGCACAAGGCGGCCGCCGACATCAAGATCGAGAAGGCGCTGGAGGGCATGCCGGTGCCGCTGCACCCGGGTGCCGAGCGCTACTACAAGGAAAAGGGCCTGATGTAAGGGCCGGCAGTCGGCTGCCTCCCGACGGTCGATCCAGGCCGGCGGGAGGCCCGGCGCCATTGCGAACAAGAAAAAGCCTGTCCGACGGGAGGAATCCGCGCGATGAGCGCTGCCACGAGAGGCGTCGAGGAGACGCGGCTGCCACCGAAGGTCGACCTGCACGACCCGCTCGGCGGCGGCTTTCCAGCCGGCGCCGAGGGCCGGCTGCTGTTCTGGATCGCGGTGCTGTTCTCGGCCTTCCAGATCGCGACCGCCGCGCATGTCATCGACCTGCCGAGCCAGGTGACGCGCGCCGCCCATGTCGGGTTCCTGGTGCTGCTGACCTTCCCGCTGATCGCGCTGGCGCGGCATTGGACCACCGGCCGTCGCGCGCTCGCCTGGGCGCTGGGGATCGCCGGGACCGCGGTCGCGGTCTATCAATGGGTCGAGTACGCGCCGCTGCTGCTGCGCGCCGGCGATCCGACGACCGTCGACTTGGCGGTCGGTGTGGTGGCGCTCGCCACCGTGTTCCTCGCCGCCGTCGCCATCATGGGCGTCGCCCTGCCGATCATCGCCGGCAGCTTCCTTGCCTACTGCCTGTTGGGCCAGTATCTGCCCGCACCGTTCGACCACCGCGGCTACGACGTGGCGCAGGTGATCGACCACATGGCCTTCGGCACCGAGGGCATCTACGGCATCCCGACCTACGTCTCGTCGACCTACATCTTCCTGTTCGTGCTGTTCGGCGCCTTCCTGGAGCGTGCCGGCATGATCGGGCTGTTCAACGACATCTCGATGGGGCTGGTCGGGCAGACCCGCGGCGGCGGCGCCAAGGTGGCGGTGGTGTCGTCCGGCCTGATGGGCACGATCTCCGGCTCCGGCGTCGCCAACGTCGTCGCCACCGGCCAGTTCACCATCCCGCTGATGAAGCGCATCGGCTACCGCCCGGCCTTCGCCGGCGGCGTCGAGGCGACCGCCTCGATGGGCGGCCAGATCATGCCGCCGGTGATGGGGGCGGTGGCCTTCATCATGGCCGAGACCCTGGGCGTCGAATACTACGAGGTCGTGAAGGCGGCGATCATCCCGGCGATCCTGTATTTCGGCTCGGCGTTCTGGATGGTGCATCTCGAGGCCGGCCGGCTCGGCCTGCTCGGGCTGCCGAAGGACGAGCTGCCGTCGGTGCGCAAGGCGGTGCGCGAGAAGTGGTACCTGCTGCTGCCGCTGGCGGCGCTGGTCTACCTGCTGTTCTCCGGCTACACGCCGCTGTTCGCCGGCACCGTCGGCCTGGCGCTGACCGTGCTGCTGATCCTCGGCGGCTCGATCGCCCTCGGCTTGCCGTCGACGGTCATCCGCGTGTTGTTCTGGATCGGCCTCGGCCTGGTGGCCAGCGCCTTCCTGGCCTGGGGGATCGGCGTCATTTCGGCGGCAATCGTCGCACTTATTCTGTGGAACGCGCTGTCCAAGGGCGGCCGCGAGACCCTGGCGATCTGCCGCGACAGCCTGGCCGAGGGCGCCAAGACCGCCCTTCCCGTCGGCGTCGCCTGCGCCATCGTCGGCATCATCATCGGCACCATGACCCTGACCGGCGCTGCCAACACCTTCGGCCAGTTCGTGGTGGCCGTCGGCGAGGACAGCCTGTTCCTGTCGCTGCTGCTGACCATGCTGACCTGCCTGCTGCTCGGCATGGGGATCCCCACCATCCCCAACTACATCATCACCTCGGCGATCGCCGGCCCGGCGCTGCTGGAGCTCGGGGTGCCGCTGATGGTCACCCACATGTTCGTGTTCTACTTCGGCATCATGGCCGACCTGACGCCGCCGGTGGCGCTGGCCTGCTTCGCGGCCGCCCCGATCGCCCGCGAAAGCGGCCTGAAGATCTCGTTCGAGGCGCTCAAGGTGGCGACCGCCGGCTTCGTGATCCCGTTCATGGCGGTCTACACCCCCGCCCTGATGCTGCAGGACGGCGGCCCGCTGGCGGAGGCGCTCGGCTATCCGGCGGCGGTCGCCTACATCGTGTTCAAGACCACGCTGGCCATCGGGCTGTGGGGTGCCGCCGTGATCGGCTTCCTGCAGGGACACATGGCCGTCTGGGAGCGGCTGCTGGCCGCGGCCGCCGCCTTCATGCTGGTCGCCGCCCTGCCGGTCACCGACGAGATCGGCTTCGCGCTCGCCACGCTGTCGATCGGCCTGCACTGGTGGCGCAACCGCCGGCCGGCGGCGGCGCGCGCCTGAAGGCGCCCGGGGGTGGCGGCGTCGCCGCCGCCGCCGGCACATGCTAAAGCTGGGTTCCCCTGCACGAGACGAGGCGACCCGGTGAGCGCTCTGTTCCAGGAACTCGACTACCGGCAAACCCCGATCGGCGAGCTCAGCCTGCGCCGTCGGCGCGAGCCGGTGCTCGGCGTCGACGTCCTGGAGATCAAGCTCGGCGACGAGTTCCTGATGTCGAGCCTGTTCACGACGTCGGAGATCGAGCTGGCGCGGCTGGGGCTGGCCGAGCTTGCCGGGACCGGACTCGATATCGTGGTCGGCGGCCTCGGCCTCGGCTACACCGCACGGGCGGTGCTGGAGAGCGACGCCGTCGCCTCGCTGCTTGTGGTCGACGCCCTGGAGGCGGTGATCGACTGGCATCGCAGCGGCCTGCTGCCGCTCGGGCCCGGCCTGACCGGCGACCCGCGCTGCCGCTTCGTCCACGGCGACTTCTTCGCGCTCGCGCAGTCCGACGACGGCTTCGACGCGCAGGCTCCGGCGCGCCGCTTCGACGCCATCCTGGTCGACATCGACCACTCCCCGGACTTCCTGCTGGACCCCGGCAATGCCGGCTTCTACCGCCCCGACGGGCTGCGCCGCATGGCCCGGCACCTGAAGCCCGGCGGGGTGTTCGGGCTGTGGTCGAACGACCCTCCGGATACCGCCTTCACCGACCGGCTGGCCGGGGTGTTCGCCACCGCCCGCGCCGCCGCCGTGACCTTCCACAACCCGCTGCAGGACCGCACCGAGACGCAGACCGTGTACCTCGCGCGAACCGCCGGATGACGGACGACCGCTGCGCGGTCTGCCGGGGACCGCCGCCGCGGGCGTTCATGACCGTCGACGGCCGCGACTACCGGCGCTGCCCGGCCTGCGAGGCGACGCTTCTCGATCCGCGGCACTGGCTGGCTGCCACCGACGAGCGGGCGGTCTACGAGCAGCACCGCAACGATCCGGACGATCCCGCCTACCGCCGCTTCCTGTCGAAACTCGCCGACCCGCTGCTCGCCCGCCTCGGTCCGGCGCAAAGCGGCCTCGACTACGGCTGCGGCCCCGGCCCGGCGCTGGCGGCGATGCTGCGCGAGGCCGGCCACGCCATGGCGCTGTACGACCCGTTCTTCCGCCCCGACCCGGCACCGCTGGCCGCGACCTACGACTTCATCACCTGCACCGAGGTGGCCGAACACTTCCACCACCCGGCCGAGGAGTTCGACCGGCTCGGCCGACTGCTGCGGCCCGATGGCCGACTGGCGGTGATGACGCGCTTCCAGGATGACGATCCATGCTTCGCCGACTGGCACTATCGCCGCGATCCGACGCATGTGGTGTTCTACCGGGCGGCGACGTTCCGCCTGATCGCCGCTCAGCGCGGCTGGCGCTGCGAGACGCCGGACAAGGACGTGGCGCTGCTGCGGGCGCCCGCGACGGGGAGCGAACGAGCATGGGCACGCCCTTGAAGGTGGTGACGATCGGCGCCGGCTACTTCGCCGGATTCCACGTCGACGGCTGGCTGCGAAATCCCGATGTGACCTTCGCCGGCCTCGCCGACCTCGATGCCGACAAGGCCGGGAGGCTGCTGGCCGACAGGGCCGGTCCCGGCCACACGATCCCGATCGATACCGACGCGGTCCAGCTGCTGGCGGCGGCCGGCCCCGACATCGTCGATATCGCAGCACCGCCGGCGGCGCATTTCGACCTGCTCCGCCTCGCACTCGCCACCGACGCCCGGGCGATCATCTGCCAGAAGCCGTTCTGCGGCACCCTGGAGCAGGCGCGCGAGGCAGCGCGGCTGATCGAAGCCGCCGGCCGGCTGGTGGTGGTGCACGAGAATTTCCGCTTCCAGCCCTGGTACCGGGCGATCCGCGCCGAGCTGGACGCCGGCCGGGTCGGCGAGTTGTACCAGATCGGCTTCCGCATGCGGCCCGGCGACGGCCGGGGGCCGGACGCCTACCTGTCGCGACAACCCTACTTCCAGACGATGCCGCGCTTCATGATCCACGAGACCGCGGTGCACTGGATCGACACCTTCCGCTACCTGCTGGGCGAGCCGGAGGCGGTGTTCGCCGAGCTGCGCCGGCTGAACCCGGCGATCGCCGGCGAGGACGCGGGCTTCCTCCTGTTCCGCTTCCCCGGCGGGCGCCGCGCGCTGTTCGACGGCAACCGGCTGGTCGATCACGCCGCCGACAATACCCGCTACACCATGGGCGAGTGCCTGGTGGAGGGCTCGGCCGGGGCGCTGGCGCTCGACGGCTGGGGCCGCCTCGCGTTCCGCGGCACTGGCGAGCGGGAGTGGCGGCCGGTCGGTGGTACTCCGACCACCGCCGGATTCGGCGGCGACAGCGTCCACGCGCTGCAGAAGCACGTCAGCGACCACCTGCTGACCGGCTCGCCGATCGAGAACGACGCCGCCGGTTACCTGCGCAACCTGCAGATCGAGGAGGCGCTGTACGAGTCGGCGGCGAGCGGACGGGTGGTGACGATCTGAGCGGCGGCTGGATCCCGGGTCTGCGCGACTACGTCGCTTGCCCGGGATGAGGGTAATTTTATACCCTCATCCCGGACGCGCGGAGCGCGATCCGGGATCCACCCGCCGCCTCCCTCACCCCTCGTGCGCCGCCCGGCTGTCGGCCGGCGCCTGCTCGCGGCGCTCGGTCATGCCGTAGTCGCGGATCACCGCGGCGACACGCAGCCGATAGTCCGCGAAGACGCCGTCGCGGCCGGCCGCCTGGGTGGCGCGGTGGCGCTCGTGGTTGCGCCAGCCCGCCACCGCCGCTTCGTCCCGCCAGTACGACAGCGACAGCAGCTTGTCGGGGTCGGTGAGGCTCTGGAAGCGCTCGACGGAGATGAAGCCCTCCATGGTCTGCAGGTGCTCGCGCAGCGCGGCGGCGTGGGCGAGGTAGGCGTCCTTGCGGCCCTCGGCGGGGCGGACTTCGAAGATAACGGCGATCATCGGGTTTCCTCCCGTGGCGTTTCTGCGCCGCGCGTTCAGGCGGCGGGCTCGACCTTGCGCAGGAAGGTGCGCTCCTCGGCAAGGATGAATTGCCCGGCCTCCGCCATCTCGAAGTTCGCGCGGCCGGCGTCGTCGCTGCGCAGCCGCGCCCGGTACGCCTCGTAGGACGCCAGGCTGTCGAACGAGATCAGGCCGAAGGCGATGTTGTTGGTGCCCTCGTGCGGCATCCAGTAGCCCAGAAGATCGCCGCCGCAGGCCGGGATGATGGTCAGCCAGTTCTGCGCATAGGCCTCGAAGGCGGCGCGCTTGAACGGGTCGAGCTGGTAGCGGATGAAGACGGTGACGGTCATGGCTGCCTCGGCATCGCGGGTTTCGATGGCGAGGTTGTCCCACGCGCCGCGGCGACGTTGCTTCGGCCGGGACCGAAAGGTTGCGTTCAATCCAAGCGCACCCCGAAGGATGCATACAGCGCCTGCTGCCCCTTCGGCGTGACCGCCACCGCCCGCGAGCCGTCGACGCGGCGGATCCACGACTGCTCGAAGGCATGCGCGCAGAGCGCGGCACCGACGCTGCCGGCCAGATGCGGCCGGCGCTCGCTCCAGTCCAGGCAGGGCCGGCACAGCACCCGGTTGCGCCGGCCGCGGTCGAGGCCGATGCCGAGACCGTCGAAGAACGCCACGCCGCTGTCGGTGATGGCGCCGGCGTCGCCGTCGATCTCGGCATGGCCCGCCGCCACCAGGGCGTCGGTTAGCGCCACGCCAAGGCGGCCGGCCAGATGGTCGTAGCAGGTGCGCGCGGCGCGCAGCGCCTGGTCGCGCGGACCGGTCCTGAGCTTCCGGCCGGACGGCTCCAGGGTGGCGGCCACCTGCATGATGCCCTCCAGCATCTGCGCCACCATCGGCGAGGCGAGGCGGTGGTAGCGGTGCCGCCCCTGCTTCTCGACCGCCAGCAGTCCGGCGGTGGTCAGCCGGGCGAGGTGGCCGCTGGCGGTCTGCGGCGTGACCCCGGCGACCGACGCCAACTCGGTGGCGGTCAGTGCGCGGCCGTCCATCAGGGCGTGCAGCATGACGGCGCGGGCGGGGTCCCCCGCCAGGGTCGCGATCTCGGCGAACAGGGCCGTGGACACCATCTCCGCTATCCTCCGCTGGCCGGTTGAAGGCCCCATCCTGACGGCGGCGCGACGCCGACGCTTCGGCCGCGACCGTAGCATGCTCCGCTGCCGCGCCCAGCGCCGTCGGACGTTCTAGAACGTCCCGATTAAGATCGAATTTTCGGCGATTTCGACAGACAATTCTCGGCGATGAACAGTCAAGACATCGCAACAATTCGACAACACCTGTGCAACAGACCGCCACTACACAAAATCCGTCCAGCACGACGCTTCGGATGTCCGATCGAGTACTTCGACACTGGATAGTATTCCGCACCGACGCGGCGGATAACCGGCGGGAGAGTGCCCAGCATGCTGTCGATGATCCGCTCGCGCATCGCCGTGAAACTGACGCTGTCGCTGGCGATGACGCTGTGCGTCGTGATGACCGGGCTTGCGGCAGCGTATTTCACCGTGGTCGACCGGCTGATGGCCGAGCAGGAGGCGCGCGCCGGGCTCTACCGCGACCTCAACCAGAGCCTGCGCGCCGAACTGTTCCGCCTGCAGGACCGCCTCGTCGAGATCCCCAAGCACCTGCAGGCCGACCCGATCCCGATCCTGCGGGCCTGGGCCCGGGCCAACCACGACGTCGTGGCGCGGACCCACCGCGGCCATCAGCAGATCGACGCCCGGTTCACCGACCGGCGCCAGCGCCGCGCCCTGCAGCAGCCGAACCGCATCCTCGTGCTCGCCGGCGACGGCGGCGCCGCCATCGCCTACGGGGTTTTCAAGGACGGCGGCTCCGCCGATGCCATCGAGGAGCTGCTGCTCGCCGGCGCCGATCCCGCGGTGGTGACGGCGAAGGTCGACGAACTGGTATCCGCTGCCACCGAGGCCGATCTGCCGCGGGAGAAGGTGGTCGAGCTCGGCCGTTCGCTGGTCGATGACGCCATCACCGCGGAGCGGACCCGCAACGCCATCGTCGGGGCGATCGAGAGCATCTCCGACAAGGAGAGGGCGGTTGCCGCGGGCGAGCGCGACGCCCGCGTTCTGGTGGCCATCGCCAGTGCGGCGGCTGTCGGCGTGGCGATCCTGCTGGTGTGGGTGGTGATGCGGCGCATGGTGACCGATGCCCTGTCGCGCCTGTCGAAGGCGGCCTCCGCAATCGCCGACAACCAAGCCGCGGAGGTCGGCTATACCGGCCGGACCGACGAGATCGGCGAGTTGGCCAGGGGCGTGGCGCGGTTCAAGGCGACCCTGATCGAGATCCACGGGTTGAAGGCCGAGCAGGAGGCGGAGCGCGCCGCCCGCGAAGCGGGGCTGGCGTCTCGGCTGCACGCCCTCAGCGAGGCGCTCGAGCTCGGCATGGGCGCCCGGGTGGCGGTGGTGACCGACAGCACGGAGGAACTCGTCGGCATCGGCGGCAGCCTGAACCACCTCGCCGGCGAGACGCTGACGCGGGCGTCGGAGTCGACGGACCTGGCGGAGCGCAGCGCGCGATTCACCGACGAGGTCATGGCGGTCGTGACCGCCCTGCGAGAAACGGCGGAGCGGATCGCCGCCGAGGTGCAGACCCAGCGCCGGCTGACCGGCGAGGTCGCCGCCGAAGCCGAGCAGGTCTCGACCCTGGTCCAGGAGCTGAGCGCCACCGCCGACCAGATCGGCGGCGTGGTCGCCCTGATCGAGCAGATCGCCAGCCAGACCAAGCTGCTGGCGCTGAACGCGTCGATCGAGGCCTCGCGGGCCGGGCCGGCCGGCGCCGGCTTCGCGGTGGTCGCGGGCGAGGTCAAGAAGCTGTCGGGCGAGACCGGCGACGCCACCCAGCGCATCGCCGGCGAGGTCGCAGCCTTCCACGCCGGCATCCGGACCGCCGCCACCGCGGTCTCGTCGATCCGCAGCCGGGTGCGATCGGTCGACGACGGCATGCTGATGGCCGCCGGAGAGGTCGAGGAGATGAGCCGGGAGACCGCCGGCATCGTCGACGCCGTCACCGCCGTGGCGGGCAACGCCCGCCGCCTCGCGGCCGTCAGTCAGGCGGTCGACGCGGCCGCCCGGGAGACCGGCTCGATGAGCGGGCACATGGCCGAGTTGACCGACCGGATCACCGCCGCGGTCGACGACATGCGCCAGCATCTGCGGGCGACGCTGGGCGAGGCGTCAGGGCAGCCGGCTGAGGTAGATCCGGGGGAAGCTGAACCGACGGAGACTATGGACGCCGCCGATGTGGACCTGGTCCCGCACTACGCCCTGGCGGCGGAATAGCCGTTCCGCCCGGATCGAAGTTGGCGATCTTCGCAACACCTCTCCCGCCTTGGCGTCCCTTCCCCCTTTTTGTCGTCATCCCGGGCGGCGCGCAGCGGCGACCCGGGACCCACCCGCCCCTGCGCCGATGGCCGCGGCGGCCGCACGTCGCATCATGGGTCCCTGCTCCGTCCCGCCGGGGGCGGGCCGGTCCGGGATGACGACAAGAGAGAGGACGAAGGCGCGGCAGAGGATTTGGTGAGGAGCACTCGCCGTGGATGTCGTTGAGCCGGCACTGCCGGCGACCAGTGCCGAACGATCTCCGAAATCCAGTTTCACCGCCTCATTCGCCCGTTTTGCACACGTAAAATGAATTATGAATCATAAGTCATTTCAAGTTGACCCCCTCCTTGGCCGACTACCATACTGCGGCTCGGACCGGGGAGCCGCCCAAGGAAGCCGCAATGGGATCCGTCCCGCAGAATGACAGTACCGACCGCCTGCTGGCGCTCTACGAGGGCATGCTGACGATCCGGCGCGCCGAGGAGCGGCTGCAGGCGCTGTTCGCCGACGGCGAAGTGCCCGGCTTCATCCATCTCTCGATCGGCCAGGAGGCGGTGCCGGTCGGCGTGTCGGCGAGCCTCGGACGCGAGGACAGCGTCGCGTCGAACCACCGGGGCCACGGCCACGCGCTGGCCAAGGGCGTCGACCTCGATGGCTTCTTCGCCGAGGTGATGGGCCGCGACACCGGGCTGTGCCGGGGCCGTGGCGGCTCGATGCACGTCGCCGACGTGTCGATCGGCATGCTCGGCGCCAACGGCATCGTCGGCGCCGGCCTGCCGATCACGCTGGGCAGCGCGCTCGCCCACCAGGTGCGCGGCAGCCGAGCCGTGGCGGTGGCGTATTTCGGCGACGGCGCGCTCGCCGAGGGCGTGCTGCACGAATGCCTGAACATCGCCGCCCTGTGGGCGCTGCCGATGCTGTTCGTCTGCGAGAACAACGGCTGGTCGGAGTTCAGCCCGACGCACCGGCAGATGAAGGCGTCCCTGAAGGATCTCGCCGCCGCCTTCGCGATCCCGCATGCCGGGGTCGACGGCAACGACGTCGAGGCGGTCGCCGACACCGCCGCCGACTGGATCGCCGCCATACGCGAAGGCAAGGGGCCGCGGGTGCTGGAATGCCGCACCACCCGGGTGCGCGGGCATTTCGAGGGTGACCGCCAGGACTACCGCGCCGCCGACGAGATCGCCGGACTGAAGGACGTCGACCCGATTGCCCGTTGTCTGCGGCGGCTGGCGGAACTCGACGCCGATGCCGGGATCGTCGAGGCCATCGACGCCGCGGTCGAGCGGCGCGTCGCCCAGGCGGTCGAGCGCGCCCGCGCCGCCGCCGAGCCGTCCTTCGCGGCGGCGATTGCCGATGTCTACACGGCCGCGGCCGGGAGCTGAGCGATGGCCGAGATCCGTTACGGCAAGGCGATCAACCAGGCCCTGCACGATGCCATGTCCGCCGACCCGATGGTGGTGCTGTTCGGCGAGGACGTCGGGGAGGCCGGCGGCCCGTTCAAGGCCACGCGCGGCCTGATCGAGGCGTTCGGCGCCGGCCGGGTGCGCGACACCCCGATCTCCGAAGCCGCGATCGCCGGGATGGCGGTTGGTGCGGCGCTCAGCGGGCTGCGGCCGGTCGCCGAGATCATGTTCATGGATTTCGTCACCCTGGCGATGGACCAGCTGGTCAACCAGGCGGCCAAGGCGCGCTTCATGTTCGGCGGCCGTAACTCGGTGCCGATGACCCTGCGCACCCCGCATGGCGGCGGCCTGAGCGCCGGCCCGCAGCACTCGCAATGCCTGGAGGCGTGGCTGGCGCATGTGCCGGGGCTGAAGGTGGTGTGCCCGGCGACCCCGGCCGACGCCTACGGCCTGCTGCGCGCCGCCATCGACGACCCCGACCCGGTGGTGGTGATCGAGAACAAGGCGCTGTACGCGCTGAAGGGCGAGATCGACGACGCGCCCGCCATCGTGCCGATCGGCAAGGCGCGGATCGCGCGGCCGGGATCCGACGTCACGATCGTGACCTACGGCGCCGCCCTGCACACCGCACTGGCTGCCGCCGGGCAACTGGCCGACGATGGTGTCGAGGCCGAGGTGGTCGACCTGCGGTCGCTGCAGCCCTGGGACGAGGCCGCCGTGCTGGCCAGCCTGGCGCGCACCCACCGCCTGGTGGTGCTGCACGAGGCGGTCGAGGCGTTCGGCGTCGGTGCGGAGATCGCCGCCCGCATGGCCGATGCCGGGTTCGACGAGCTGGACGCGCCGATCGTGCGGGTCGGAGCACCCTTCATGCCGGTGCCGTTCGCCGGGTCCCTGGAGCAGCGGTACCTGCCGGGCGCCGACGACGTGGTCGCCGCGGTGCGGCGGACCCTGGCGTGAGGGGGCGGGTGATGCGGGGCGCACGTCGCTTCGTGGGTCCCGGAGCCGGGCGCTGTCGCGCCCCCTCCGGGATAACGAGGAAAAATGGTCGTCATCCCGGAGAGTCCGCGCGAGCGGACGGCTCCGGGACCCACCCGCCGCTCCGCCGCCAACGCATGAGAGGAACACCCCGATGACCGACGACGCAGTCCTGGTGGAGGTCGACGGCCCGGTCGGCCAGATCACCGTCAACCGGCCGCAGACCCTGAACGCGCTGGACGTGCCGACCTGCCTGGCGCTGGAGAAGGCGCTCGACCGGCTGGAGGCCGACGCCGCGGTGCGGGTGATCGTGGTCACCGGGGCGGGGCGCGCCTTCGTCGCCGGCGGCGACATCGCCGACCTGAACTCGCGCCAGGGCCTCGCCCACTACCGCGAATTCGCCGAGGACATCCACCGGGTGTTCCGCCGTTTCGAGACCTGCGACAAGCCGACCATCGCAGCGGTCAACGGCTTCGCGCTCGGCGGCGGCACCGAGCTGCTGCTGTGCCTGGACATCCGCATCCTGTCCGACAAGGCCCGGCTCGGCCTGCCGGAAATCACGCTCGGCATCTTCCCCGGTGCCGGCGGCACCCAGCGCATGATCCGCCAGGTGCCGCTGTGCCGCGCCAAGGAGCTGATGTTCGCCGGCGAGCACATCTCCGCGGCCGAGGCCGTCGCCATCGGCCTCGCCAACCGGGTGGTGCCGCATGACGACCTGATGGCCGAGACCCGGGCGCTTGCCCTGAAGATCGCCGAGAAGTCGCCGCTGACCCTGAAGCTGCTGAAGCGCACGCTCGCCGACGGCGCCGACATGGCGCTGCCGTCCGCCCTGCGCCACGAGCAGGCGACCATCAGCCTGGTGATGGACAGCCGCGACGCGCATGAGGGCTGCTCGGCCTTCCTCGAGAAGCGCAAGCCGCGCTTCGACGGCGCCTGAGCCCCGGAGCGCCGCCGATGGCCGACCTCGTGATGCCGAAGCTCGGGCTGACCATGACCGAAGGCCTGCTGGCCGAGTGGAAGGTCGCGCCCGGCGACGCTTACGCGGCCGGCGACGTGCTGTATGTGGTCGAGACCGAGAAGATCGCCAACGAGATCGAGGCGCAGGCCGCCGGGCGCATCGAGGCGATCCTGGTTGCCGAGGGCGAGACGGTGCCGGTCGGCACCCCGGTCGCGCGGACCGGAGAGTCGGCCGCCCCGGTCGAGCGGCCGGCGAAGGCGCCCGCGCGGATCGTCGCCACGCCGCTCGCCCGCCGGCTGGCGGCCGAGCGCGGCGTCGATCTCGCCGACCTGACCGGCAGCGGCCCACGCGGCCGCATCAAGGCCGCCGATATCGGGCAGACGCCCGCCCCGACTGCACCGATCCCGGCTACGCCTGCGCCGATCCCGGCTACCGCTCCGCCGGCACCGGCGGCCGGTGCCCGCGCCGCCACCGCCCGCCGGGTCGCCGCGTCGAAGCGCGACGTGCCGCATTTCTACGTGCAGACCGAGGCCGAGGTGACCGCCCTCTCGGCCCTGCGCGGGCAGCTCAACGCCGACGCCCGCTACCCGCGCGTCACCGTCTCGCACCTGCTGCTCAAGGCGATCGGCAACGCGCTGGCCGCCATGCCGGAGATCAACCGCATCTGGCTGGACGACCGCGAGCTGGCGCTGGAGGGCGTCGACGTCGGGCTGGTCGCCGAGACCCCGGACGGGCTGCGCATCCCGGTGATCCGTGACGTCGCCGCCCGGCCGCTCGACGCCGTCGCCGCCGAGGCGCGCGACAAGGTCGAGCGCGCGCGCGCCGGCCGCCTGGCACCGGCCGACGTCGGCGGCGGCGCCATCAGCCTCTCGAATGTCGGCATGCACGACGTCACCGCCCTGGTGCCGATCATCAGCCCGCCGCAGTCGATGATCCTCGGCGTCGGCGCCGAGCGCGCGGTGTTCCGCCCGGACGCCGACGGCAATCCGGCGCTGCGCCGCGAGATCACCCTGTCGCTGGCCTGCGACCACCGGGTGATCGACGGCGCGCTGGCCGCCCGCTTCCTGGCGTCGCTGGCCGCTGCCATCCAGGCGCCGCTCGGGCTGCTGCGCCCGGCGCCCTGACCAAGAAAGGACCACACGCCCGATGGATTTCTCCCTGTCCGAAGAGCAGAGGCTGCTGATCGAGACCGCCCGCCGGGTCGGCGAGGATTTCGGGCCCGACTACTGGCGCCGCAAGGATGCGGCCAAGGAGTATCCGAAGGAGTGCTGGGACGCGATCTGCGCCGCCGGCCTCGCCGGCGCCATGCTGCCGGAGGAGCATGGCGGCAGCGGCCTCGGCATGGTCGACACCGCGCTGATCATCGAGGAGCTGTGTGCCGCCGGTGCGGGCTCGACCCTGGCGCAGATCTTCATGCTGAACCCGATCTTCGGCGGCGTGGCGATCTCGAAATACGGCAGTGCCGAGATGCAGCGCGAGTGGCTGCCGAAGCTGTGCTCGGGCGAGATGACCTTCAGCATGGGGCTGACCGAGCCGGACGCCGGCTCCAACAGCCTGGAGGTGCGCACCTTCGCGCGGCGCGACGGCAACGGCTGGCGGATCAACGGCCGCAAGATCTGGATCACCGGCGTGCCGCAGGCCGACAAGATGCTGATCGTCGCCCGCACCGTGCCGGTTGCGGAGGCGGCGAAGCGCACCCACGGCATCTCGCTGTTCATGGTCGACGTCAACCGCCAGGGCCTGACCCACAACGCCATCGAGAAGCTCGGCACCAACACGCTGCCGTCGTCCTCGGTGTTCTTCGACGACCTGCGGGTCGAGCCGGAGGAGCTGATCGGCACCGAGCACGAGGGCTGGCGCCAGCTGCTCGACGTGCTGAACACCGAGCGGATCGTCACCACGGCGGGGCTGCTCGGCACCGGCCGGCTGGCGATCAAGCTGGCGGTCGAGTACGCGCAGACCCGCAAGGTGTTCGGCGACCGGCCGATCGGCGCCTACCAGGCGCTGCAGTTCCCGTTGGCGCAGTACTGGGCGGAGCTGGAATCGGCGCGGGTGCTGAACTTCAAGGCGGCCTGGCTGTACGACAACGGCGAGCCCTTCGGCAGCGAGAGCAACGCCGCCAAGCTGATCGCCTCGCAGGCGGCGTCGGGTGCGGCGGAGCAGGCGATGCAGACCATGGGCGGCATGGGCTTCGCCAAGGAGATGCATGCCGAGCGGCTGTGGCGCGACGCCCGGCTATTCCGCTTCGCGCCGATCTCCGAGGAGATGATCCTGAACTTCATCGCCACCGCCAACCTGGGGCTGCCGAAATCGTATTGAGGAGGCGAGCCGGCAGAGACCGGCCGCCCGCGGGGAAACGACCGAGATGCAGAACCTGACCGCCTTCCTGCGCTACCACGCCGACCGCCGGCCGGACGCGCCGGCCCTGCTCTGGGGCGACGTCCGCATCAGCTACGCCGACCTGCAGGACCGGGCGCTGCGGCTGGCCGGCTGGCTGCAGCAGCAGGGCGTCGGCGAGGGCGATGTGGTCGCCCTGGTGATGAAGAACAGCCCGGCCTTCCTGGAGCTGACCTTCGCGGTCAGCCATCTGGGGGCCGTGCTGCTGCCGGTGAACTACCGGCTGGCGGCCGAGGAGATCGCCTACATCACCGGGCATGCCGGGGCCGTCCTGGTGCTGGCCGACGCGGAGCTGGCGCCACTCGCCGCCGGGATTGCGGCGCCGGTGGTGACGGTCACCGCGGCGATGCAGTCCGACATGCGCGAGCTCGCCGGCAGCGACACACCGCCGGCAGCGATGCGGCGGCGACGGCCGGAGGACCTGTTCCGGCTGATGTACACCTCCGGCACCACCGACCGGCCGAAGGGCGTCATGCACGCCTATTCGAACCTGTACTGGAAGTGCATGGACCACATCGTCGACCTGCAGCTCGGCCGCGACGACACGCTGTGCGTGGTCGGGCCGCTCTACCATGTCGGCGCCTTCGACCTGCCGGGCATCGCGGTGCTGTGGGTCGGCGGCTGCATCACTCTGCTGCGCGACTACACGCCCGAGGCGGTGCTGCGGACGATCGAACGGCATCGTGCCACCGGCATCTGGATGCCGCCGGTGATGACCAACGGCATCCTGAACTGCCCCGACCGGCACCGCTGGGACGTCTCGTCGCTGAAATGGTGCGTCGCCGGCGGCGACCGCACGCCCGAATCGCGCATCCGCGAATTCACCGAGGTGTTCGCCAACGCCCGCTACGTCGACGCCTACGGCCTGACCGAGACCTGCGCCGCCGACACCATGATGGAGGCGGGGCGCGAGATCGAAAAGATCGGCTCGGTCGGCCGCGCCGTAGCACATGTCGAGGTCGAGATCCGCGACGACGGCGGCGAGACCCTGGCACCCGGCATGGAGGGCGAGATCTGCCTGCGCGGCGCCAAGGTGACGAAGGGCTACTGGAAGGACCCGGAGCGCACCGCGGCGTCGTTCTGGCCGGACGACTGGTTCCGCACCGGCGACGTCGGCTACCTGGACCGCGACGGCTTCCTCTACCTGACCGACCGCAAGAAGGACATGATCATCTCCGGCGGCGAGAACATCGCCTCCTCCGAGGTCGAGCGGGTGGTCTACCAGCTGCCGCAGGTCAGCGAGGTGGCGGTGGTCGGCCGGCCGGACGCCAAATGGGGCGAGCGGCCGGTGGCGGTGGTGGTGCTGAAGGCCGGCACCCACCTCGACCCCGCCGACTTCGAGGTGCATTGCCGCGCGCATCTCGCCGGCTTCAAGGTGCCGAAGGAACTGCACGTGGTCGACGCGCTGCCGCGCAACCCCTCGGGCAAGGTGCTGAAGCGGGTGCTGCGCGAGCAGTTCCGCGAGCCCGTCTGAACGCACGACACAGGAGGAACACCCGATGTCCCTGGTCCGCCGCTTCGCCGACTTCGTCTGCGGCCTCGACATGACGAGCATCCCGCCCGAGGTGCTGGAGCGCGCCCGGCTCTGCCTGCTGAACGGCTACGGCATCGGCCTCGGCTGCCACGACACCCCCTATGCCCCGGTCGCCCGCCGCACCGCCCTGGCGCTCGACGGCGAACGGCCGGCCGGCTCGGCCCTGCCGTCGGCGACGCTGCTGGGCGACGGCCGCCGCACCTCGGTCGCCGGAGCCGTGCTGGCCAATGCCGCCCTGTTCCACGGCCGCGCCCAGGAGGACGCCTCCGGTGCTGCGCATCTCGGCACCGAGATGATCCCGCTCGCCACCGCCATGATCGAGGCCTGGGGCTATCCGCTCGAACGGCTGCTGCCGGCGCTGGTGGCGGGCTACGAGATCGGCGGCCTGCTGGAGGAGGCGCATGCCGGCCACACCTCGCCGGCGGGCTTGCGCTCCTCCACCGTCTACGGGCCGATCGCCTGCGCCGCCATGGCCGCCCGGCTGATGGACCTGCCGGCTGACCGCACGGCCGCCGCGATGGCCATTGCGGCGTCGACCACCGGCGGCAACCTGCAGTCCTTCGCCGACGGCACCGACGAGTGGCGCTATCAGGTCGGCATGGTCGCCAACTCCGGTCATGTCGCCGCCCGCCTCGCCGCCGAGGGTGCGGTCACCGCCCCTTACGCGGTCGAGGGCAAGGCCGGGCTGATCCGCACCATGGCCCGCGCCACCCCGGACGCCGAGGCGCTGGCCGCCGGCCTCGGCACGGCCTGGAAGATCCACCGCGTGGCGTTCAAGCCGTTCCCGGTCTGCGCCTTCAACCAGTCGCCGGTGACCGCCGCCCTCAGGCTGCGCGAGCGGCTGGCCGGCCGCGCGGTCGCCTCCGTGGCGGTGCGCATGAACCCCTACGAGACCGGCTATGCCGGCATGGACGCGACCGGGCCGTTCGCCAGCATCTCCGGCACCTTGATGAGCATCCCGTTCTGCATCGCCACCGCCCTGGTGCATGGCGCCCCGTCGATGCGGCACATGACCACCTACGACGACGCCGACGTGAACCGGCTGGTCGGCCGCGTCACCCTGGTCACCGACGCGAGCGTGCCGACCTTGTCCTGCATCATCGAGGCGACGCTGGCCGACGGCGGCCGCGAGGTCGAGGACCTGCGGATGACCGCGAAGGACTACGCCTATGGCTGGGATGCGACCTCGGCGCTGATCCGGCGCGTCGGCGCCGAGACGGGGGTGCCGGCCGCGGCCTACGACCGGCTGGAGGGGTTCTGCCGCGGCCTGCCGGCGGGTGGGATCGCCGAGGTGCTCGGCGCCTTCGCGATGCTTGACACGCTGCGCCTCGCAGCCGAGTAAGATGATCCGATAGCGAAACGACCAGGACGCTCGATGCCGGACTCCGCAGTCCTTCGCCCGATCAAGCAGCGCCGGCTGTCCCGCGAGGAGAAGGCGCGCGAGACCTACATGCGCATCCTGGAAGCCGCGGCCCAGGTCGTCGGCGAGGACGGCTACGCCGAGGCTTCCGTTTCCAAGATCACGCGGCTGGCCGGCGTGGCGCAGGGAACGTTCTACAACTACTTCGAATCGCGCCAGCACATCTTCGACAAGCTGCTGCCCTACATGGGCCGGCAGATGCTGGAGCATATCCGCCGCACCATGCCGCCCGGCCTGCTCGGCCCCGACCGCGAGGCGGCGCGGCTGCGCGCCTTCTTCGGCTACCTGAACGAGCACCCCGCCTTCTACCGGATCCTGTACGAGGCCGAGGTGTTCGCGCCGAAGGCGCACGAGGAGCATTTCCGGGTGCTGACCGAGGGCTACCGCGGCGCGCTGGGCCGCGCCGTCGAGCGCGGCGAGATCCAGGGCTACGACGAGCAGGAGCTCGAGGCGGTCATCTACATCCTGCTGGCGGCCCGCGCCTACCTCGCCATGCGCTACGCCCGCGACGGCAAGTCGGTCACCGGCCCGGTGCCGGAGCACGCCATCGAGGCGTATGTGAAGCTGGTGACGCGCGGGCTGTTCGGCCGCGTGTGACCCCAGGGAAGGCCTCTCTCTCCCTCGTCATCCCGGAGGGGGCGCGCGAGCGCCCGGCTCCGGGATCCACCCACCGCTCCGGCATTCACCCGCTTGCCCTGCCCCCGATCCGACGAAATCCATTGATCCGTGTGCCGGGCCCACCCTATCGTCGCTGACCATCGGCAGCGCCGATCCGGTCGCTGCCGCCCGCTTCAGATCCCCGTGAACGCGCCGATGGCAGAGGTGCGCCGCATCGTCGCCGACCGCGGCGACAATCAACAAGCACCGTCCACAAGGACGGGCATCAGGGAGGAGAGCAGCACAATGACCACCATGCTTCGCCTGGCCGCCATGGCCGCGCTCGCCGTCGCCGTCGCCACCGGACCCGCCATGGCGGCGGAGTGGCCGGACAAGGACGTAACCTACATCATCCCGTTCAACGCCGGCGGCGAATCCGACGTCACCGCGCGCCTGCAGGAGCCGGGCTTCAACAAGCTCACCGGCAAGGGCTTCGTCATCCAGTACAAGACCGGCGCCGGCGGTGCCGCCGCATGGTCGCAGCTCAACAGCCTGACCGCCGACGGCTACACTCTGATGGGCATCAACCTGCCGCACCTGTTCCTGCAGCCGATGGGGGGCAAGGTCGGCTACAAGACCGAGGACATCACGGTCGTGTCGGTGTTCCAGCTCACCCCGCACGCGCTGGTCGTCAACGCCGGCAGCCCGATCAAGACGCTGGAGGACTACATCGCCACCGCCAAGGCGACGCCGGGCGCCATCACCGTCGCCGGCACCGGCACGCATTCCGCCAACCACGTGGCGCAGGTCAGCTTCGACAAGGCGGTCGGGATCACCACCACCTACATCCCGTTCACCGGGACCGGCGCCACCACCGCCGCCCTGCTCGGCAACCAGGTGAAGGCGCAATGGGCCTTCACCACGGTCGGCGCCGAGCAGAAGGACAACGTCCGGATGCTGGCCATCGCCACCGAGCAGCGCCATCCGCTGTTCCCGGACGTCCCGACCTTCAAGGAGAAGGGCATCGACATGGTCGGTGGCGCCTATCGCGGCCTCGCAGTTCCGGCCGGCGTGCCCGAGGAGATGCGCCGCCGGATCTCCGATGTCTTCATGAAGGTCAATGGCGATCCCGGCTTCGTCGCCAAGATGCAGGAGGGCGGCTATGTCCTGGTCGATGTCGGCTACCAGGACGTGCCGGGCTTCATGGGCAAGCTCGGGGCGGAGTCCATCGAGGTCGGCAAGGCCCTGGGCCTGGTGAAGTAACCCGCCTCCATGGACACCCTGCCGCACCTGCTGGCGGCGCTGACGCCGTTCAACCTGCTGCTGGCGATCGGCGGGGTGGTCGCCGGGACGATCATCGGCGCCCTGCCCGGCCTGACCGCGACCATGGCGATCGCGATCCTGACGCCGCTGACCTTCGGCATCCCGCCGGCGTCGGCGCTGGTGGCACTCGGCGCCATCTACACCGGCGCCATCTACGGCGGCTCGTACTCCGCCATCCTGATCAACACGCCCGGCACGCCGTCGGCGATCGCCACCACCTTCGACGGCTACCCGATGGCGAAGCGCGGCGACGGCGACCTGGCGCTGACGCTGGCGAACTTCGCATCGGTCGGCGGCGGCCTGGTGGGCGCGCTGTTCCTGCTGCTGCTGGCGCCGCCGCTGGCGCAGTTCGCGCTGGCGTTCGGGCCGGTCGAGTATTTCTGGCTGGCGATGCTCGGCCTCACGCTGGTGTCGGCGCTGTCCGACGGCAGCCTGCTGAAGGGCATCATCGGCTGCTGCATCGGCCTGCTGATCTCGATGTCCGGCTCGGCGATCGTCGGCGGCGACATCCGCTTCACCTTCGACAGCCAGGCGCTGCTGGGCGGCGTCAACGTCGTGGTGGCGCTGATCGGGCTGTTCTGCGTCCCGGTGCTGATCGACCTGGTGGCGACCCCGGATGCGCATCTGAAGGTCGGCTCGGTGCTGCGTGGATTCCGTCTGCGCGAGGCCCTGGGCATCACCTGGGCCGGCAAGTGGAACCTGGCGCGCAGCTCCGTCATCGGCACGGTGATCGGCGTGCTGCCGGCCGCCGGCGGTGCCATCGCCTCGCTCGTCGCCTATGCCGAGGCACGCCGCGCCTCGGGGACGCCGGAGCGTTTCGGTCAGGGCGAGCCCGACGGCGTCATCGCCACCGAGTCGGCCAACAACGCGACCGTCGGGGCCGGCTTCATCCCGACCCTGACGCTCGGCATCCCCGGCACCCCGCCCGACGCCGTCATCCTCGGCGCCCTGCTGGTGCACGGCGTGCGCACCGGCCCGAACCTGTTCAGCGAGCAGAGCCAGATCGTCTACACCTTCATGTTCGGCCTGCTGATCGCCACGGTGCTGATGCTGCCGATCGGCCTGCTGCTCGGCCGCTACGCCTTCCGCACAGTGATCGCCGTGCCGAAATACGTGCTGGCGCCGATGATCGGGCTGATGACGATCCTCGGGACCTACGCCATCCAGAACAGCCTCGACGACGTCGCGGTGATGCTGGGCCTCGGCGTCGGCGCCTGGGTGCTCGGCCGGGCCGGCTTCGGCGCCGCGCCGATCGTGCTCGGGGTGGTCCTGGGGCCCATCGCCGAGCAGGGCTTCGTCCAGGCCTGGCTGATCGGCGGCGCCACCGACGAGCGCTTCGAGACCTTCTTCATGCGTCCGATCGCCGCCACGATCATCGTCGCCGCGGCCATCGTGGCGATCTATCCGGTGCTGGCGAAGCGCCTCAAAGCCAGGGTGCGGAACAGTGAAAACGGCTAGGGCGTCCGATACCGGCGGGCTGGTCACCGCCGTCGCCATGCTGGCGGTGTCCGGCTGGGTGTTCTGGGAGGCCGAGGGCTACACCGAACTCGCGGCGGTGTTTCCACGGACCATCGCGCTGGTCCTCGCACTCGCGTCGGTCGTGCTGATCGTGCGCTGCCTGCTCGGCCGGCAGCGGGGCGTGGCCGACGACGGCGGCTCGCATCTCCGCCGCGGCGCGGTGGTGGCGGTGCTGGCCGGCTGGCTGGCGCTGATCCCGGTGCTGGGCTTCGCCACCGCCAGCCTCGCCGGTTTCGTCGCCATGGGCGCGACCGCGCACTACGAGCGCTGGTCGATCCGGCGCTGGGCCGGCTTCATGGGACTGGCGCTGGCGGCGGTGGCGATGCTGTACGGCCTGTTCTCGACGGTGCTGAGGGTGCCGTTTCCGAAAGGCATGCTGCTGTGACGATCGCCAGGTCGAGGGGTGGGCCGGCGGCCCTTGCGTCCGCGTGAGGTCGGAGCAACGACAACTGCGCGAGCCTCTCAATGACCACGGCCCAGCTTCTCATCTTCGCCATTCTTGTCGCCACGATGGCGTTGTTCCTCTGGAGCCGGATCAGGCATGACATCGTGGCGCTGCTGGCGTTGATGGCCTGCGTTGTGAGCGGACTTGTGCCGGCGGCCGAAGCTTTTGCAGGGTTCGGTCATCCGGCTGTGATCACAGTGGCCTGCGTGCTGGTGCTGAGCCAGGGTTTGCAGAATACGGGGGCCGTCGACTGGCTGGCGCGCTCCGTCCTGCCGCGCGAGGCAGGACGGCTGAGCAGCATGGCCGCCCTCATGGCACTTGGCGCGTTGCTGTCGGGGTTCATGAACAACGTCGGCGCCATGGCGCTGCTGATGCCGATTGCCGTGCAGGTTTCGGGACGGTTGGGTCTGACGCCGGGGCAGGTGCTGATGCCGCTGGCGTTCGGCACCATTCTGGGCGGCATGACGACGTTGATCGGCACACCGCCCAACCTGATCGTCTCGGGCTACCGTGCCGAGGCGGGGCTTAGCCATTTCGCCATGTTCGACTTCGCTCCGGTGGGGGTGGCCGTCGCGGTGGTGGGCGTGGCCTTCGTCGCGCTCGTCGGCTGGCGCCTCGTGCCCGCCCGCAAGGCGACGGCTGACGGAGGGTTCGAAACAGGCAGCTACCTGACCGAAGTTCGTGTGCCGGAGGACAGCAAGGCCGTCGGGCTGACCCTGCGCGCTTTCGAGAGCGAAATCGAAGACAGCGGCGCGCAGATTGTCGGGCTGGTGCGCAACGAAGTGCGCATGACCGCCCCCCACGGCGGACGGCAGATCCACGCAGGCGACATTCTGGCGCTGAAGGCCGACGTCGACGCCTTGGCGGAAGCATTGTCGGTTTTCGGTATCAAGCTGGAGGAGCAAGTGTCGCCCACCGGCGACGAGGAAGAGCAGGAGAAGGCCGAAGCGAGGGAGGCGCTGCCATCGTTTGCGGGACAGGATGACAAGGACAAGGACGGCACGGACAAGGACGGTGACGAGAACGGTTCGAAGCGCGACGAGGACATCGTTCTGCGCGAATTGGCCGTGTTGCCAGGCTCTACAATCGTCGGGCGTTCGGCCAGTGATCTGCGGCTGCGCACACGCTACGGCCTCAACCTCCTGGCGGTGTCACGCGAGGGGCATCCACCGAAGGCACGACTGCGGACGCTCAGGCTGAATTCGGGCGATTTGCTCCTGATGCAGGGCCCGGCCGAGGTGATGGCCGACTTCATCAACGACACCGGCTGCGTGCCCCTGGGCGAGCGCGATCTGCGCATCCCCGACAAGCGTATGGCGATCATCGCTGGAGCGACCATGCTGGGATCGATCGGCATCGTCGTGCTGGGGCTATTGCCCGCGGCTGCGGCGTTCACGTTGGGAGTGATCGCCTCGATGCTGTTGCGCACCGTGCCGCTGCGGCAGGTCTACACCTCGATCAACTGGCCCGTGATCGTGCTGTTGGCGGCGCTTATTCCTGTTGCGGGCGCAATGCAGGCGACTGGGGCTGCCGATGTGCTGGCCCGGTTTCTGGTGGAGACCATCGCGCAGGGCCATGCCGTTGCGGCGCTGGTCGTCGTGCTGGTCACCACCATGTTCTTGTCCGATGTCATGAACAACGCCGCCACCGCCGCGGTGCTGTGCCCGATCGCCATCGGCATCGCCGCCGCATTGGGCGTCAACCCCGACAGCTTCCTGATGGCCGTGGCCATCGGTGCCTCCTGCGCCTTCCTCACCCCGATCGGGCACCAGAACAACACCCTGATCCTCGGTCCTGGCGGCTTCCGCTTCAGCGACTACTGGAAGCTGGGCCTGCCGCTCGAGGTGCTGGTGGTGGCCGTCTGCATCCCGCTGCTGCTGATCGTTTGGCCATTGTGAGGCGTGGCGACCCTCGCCGGTCGGACTGCTTCTCGCGAGCCTGTTGGTGGCGCTGGGACTCTTCGGCAACAGGTGGATACGGTTGGACCTTGTGTCGCTGCTGGTGCTTTCGGCACTGGCGCTGAGCGGCCTCGTGACACTGGAGACATTTGCGGGGTTCTACAACCCGGCCGCGATCGCCGTCTGGGCAATGATCGTTATAAGCGAACGCCTTGCCGAAGACGGAACGCTGAAGAAAATGCCTTAATAAGCAATGCTCAGCTTGGAGCGGACGCGGCTGAAATTCCCGATCGGGAAATTCATCTGGCATCAACCCCCATGACAGCCTAGATTTTCCCGATCGGGAACGTGAGGTTGCCGGCCGTGGACACTCGCCCGCTGAACGCGAAGGATTTCGGAGCCTGGATCCGCCGGCGCCGGAAGGCCGCCGGGCTGACCCAGGCCGAATTGGCCCTGCTGATCGGCGCCGGCGTGCGCTTCGTCGTCGACCTGGAGGCGGGCAAGGAGAGCTGCCAGCTCGGCAAGGCGCTGTCAGCCGCCGCCGCCCTCGGCCTGCGGATCGCGGAACCGGCCCCACCGGCCGGCCCCGGCGGATCGGCGGACGCCTACGACCTCGACGTCCCGGAGCCGCTGCCGTGAACGGCATCCCGGTGTTCTTCGAGGCCGCCGAGGTCGGCACGATCGAGAGCGGTCCAGACGGGCCGTCCTTCCGCTACTCGCCGCGCTGGCAGCGCACACCGCGTGCCTTCGACGTGTCGCTGACGATGCCCCTGGATGGCGGCCTCTACGGCCCTGGCGTCCTCGTGCCGTGGCTGCTGAACCTGATGCCGGAAGGCGACCCGCTGCGCGCCGTCGGCCGCAGCCTGGGCGTGTCGACCGAGGACGTCGTCGGGCTCGCCACGCGGATCGGCGGCGAGACCGCGGGCGCGCTGAGCATCGGCCGGCCGCGCGAGGGCGAGCATCCAGGCTACCGCCGGATCGCCGACGCCGCCGCGCTGGAGCGCATCATCGAGGAATTGCCGCGCAAGCCGTTTCTCGCCGGCGACGACGGCGTGTCGATGAGCCTGGCCGGCACCCAGGACAAGCTGCCGGTCGCCGTCGATCCCGCGGGCCCCGACCTGCGCGTACCGCTGAACGGTGCCGCCTCGACGCATATCCTCAAGCCCGACAGCGACCGGCTGTTCGGCAGCGTACAGAACGAGGCGCTGTGCATGGTCCTGGCCCGCCGCGCCGGGCTGCGTGCGGCCAGCGTGACCACCGGGACCGCCGGGCGTCGCAGCTACCTGCTCGTGGAGCGCTTCGACCGCTTCCCGCAGGCCGGGACATGGCGGCGGAGCCACCAGGAGGATTTCTGCCAGGCGCTCGGACTGCCGCCGGCCGCCAAGTACGAGCACAACCAGACAGGAACCAGGGGACCGTCGCTGCGCGACCTGACAGAGCTGTCGCGCGCCCGCCTGACGCCGCGGAGCACGGTCGAGCTCGTCGACGCCATCGTCTTCAACGTGCTGATCGCCAACGTCGACGCCCACGCCAAGAACTACGCGATCTCCCTGCCCTTCCGGCCCGGCCAGCCGAGCCTGGCAGCACTGTACGACCTGATGTGCGGGGCCGCCTGGGACGGGATCACCCAGAACCAGTCGCAGTCGATCGGCGGGCAGCGGAACGGGCGCCACATCCACGGCCGGCACTGGGACCGGATGGCCGCGGACTGCGGTCTCGGAGCGGCCGCCGTACGGCGCAGGGTGCGGGCGCTCGCCCGGACGGTGCTGGACGAAACGGACGCCGCTTCACGCGAGGTCGAGGCGATGCCGGCCGGCGGACATGCCATGCTGGGACAGTTCGCGGACGCGATACGGCGGCGAGCGACGACAGTCCTCGGCAACCTCGAGGTCGATGCGCCAGGGCAGGCCGACGATGGCTGACGGTCCAGGGCTCGGTGCGCCGCCTTGGCGGCCTCCATGGCCGGACAGCACCTAATAACGAGTCGTCCGTGAAGAACCGGTAAGATCTTGAAAGCGTAGGATTGTCCGTATTGCAGAAGTATTCGATTTTGCAGAAAAGCCGGGTGTGGAACCCGGCTTTCTTGCGTTTTGGGATTCCGGTTTCGGCG
>Ga0209024_1000790_pt1 | contig 40610 bp, 40 predicted proteins | sample AutmiccommunBRH5_FD_187380 | JGI IMG/M metagenome (GOLD analysis project Ga0209024, IMG submission 187380) | Deep subsurface microbial communities from Mt. Terri, Switzerland - Autotrophic microbial communities BRH/5 (SPAdes) (version 2) | ecosystem: Environmental > Aquatic > Deep subsurface >... | reverse complement strand
GCCGCCAGATCGGTGAGCAAGCCCTGCCGTCGCTCACCAGATTAGGGGGCGAGTTCGGGATCTCGGCGCCTGCGGTGGTCGTTTCGCTAGCGTCGCGCTTCTATATGTGATAATGTCCTTTATCACATATTTATGGCGTTTCCGATGTCTTCCTCTCTGGTCCTGCGATCTTCACTCTCCTTGCCAGCCCTCATCGCGCAGGCGGGACTACAGACGCAGACGCGTTTTCTCGAATTCTTCGCCGCCACGATCCGCAATCCCAATACACGACGCGCCTATGCGAAAGCGGCGAATGATTGTCTCACCTGGTGTCTCGATCATGGTGTGCGCGACCTGGCCGAGATCGCGCCCATTCATGTCGCCGCGTGGATCGAAACGCTGGGGCAGAGCCTCAGCCCGCCAAGCGTCAAGCAGCGGCTCGCGGCGGTGCGGCATCTGTTCGACTGGCTGGTGACGGGTCAGGTGATCGCGACCAACCCCGCCGCCAGCGTGCGCGGCCCGGCGCATTCGGCGCGGCAGGGCAAGACGCCGGTGCTCGACGCGCAGGAAGCGCGGGCGCTGCTCGACGCGATTGATACGGCGACGCCTGTCGGGCTGCGCGACCGGGCGCTGATCGGCCTCATGATCTACAGCTTTGCGCGGGTGGGCGCGGCGCTGGCGATGAAGCGCGAGGATGTGTTCGTGCAGGGGCGGCGGCTGTGGCTGCGGCTGCATGAGAAGGGAGGCAAGCGGCATGAGATGCCCTGCCACCACCAACTCGACGATTATCTGACCGCCTATATCGAAGGCTGCGGCTTAAGCGAGGGCAGGGGGCCGTTGTTCCGCACCATCGCGCGCGGCACCGGGCGCCTAAGCGATATGCCGCTCAGCCAGTCCGAAGCACATGCCATGGTCCGCCGCCGGGCGAAGGCTGCGGGCATCGCAACGCGCATTGGCAACCACAGCTTCCGCGCGACGGGGATCACGACCTATCTCAAAAATGGCGGCACGCTGGAAAATGCCGCCGCCATGGCGAACCATAGCTCGACCCGCACGACGCAGCTTTACGACCGGCGGCGCGACGAGATCAGCCTGACGGAAGTGGAGCGGGTGCGGATTTGAAGCGGCGTGAAAGGCGGGCCAAGTCTGCTTGAGCAGACTTGGCATCAAGGGGACGGAAGGGAGGGCCGGATAGGCCTGACGCCGGCAATGTATGACAAAGGGCCGCTGGCGGGTCAAAAAAGGGCGCGCAGGTGCATCAAAACGCATCAGCGAGATCCTGATAATATCGGCTACGCGGGTCTTGATATTCCGCCGTTTGAGCGAAGTGGCCGAGTGCATCAAAACCGACACGAAAAGTGCGCGGGCGAGGCGGGGGGACAAGCATGTTTCCGCGGGTGTCGGAGATCAGCCGATCCTTCGGTCGCCGCGTCAGATAGCGGACATGTAATACAATGAACGCCGGCATCCCTATCCTGCCATCATACATCCTCTATCGGATTCCGTGCTGCTGAAGTGTCCGGTCGGCACCATGCTCAAGGAAGAGAGACGCGGAAAAGAAAATGGCGCGTCTCATCCGTGAGGAGCGATCAGCGACCGCTCTCCGCATCCGCAAAGCCTGCCGGAATATCCCGCCGGTCATGAAGGATGCGCCAGACGTCGATATGATCGTCTCGCTCGATGTAGAAGATCAGATAGGGAAATCGCGCGATCCTGCGAGTGCGCAGGCCCGGCAATTCCAGCTCATGCGCAAATCGCGGCGATCCCGTTCCGGGCTTTGCGCCGATCATGCGATAAGCGCTTTCGAGCGCTTCGATGAAATTCAGCGCGACGTCAGGCCCGGCCATTTCAGCATAATGGTCGAGTGCGATCTCCACGTCCTGCCGAGCCAAGGCGCGGGGGATGACGGGCTTCGCGCTCACTTGGCGGTGCGGCTACCGACACGCTCACGCAGGGTATCGAAATAGGCGGCGTCGACAGGCCGGGTCGGCTCGGATGCGGCCCCGTCGAGCAGAAGCTGGCGCAGATGCTGGCGGTCCTGGTCCCTGCGGATCAGCTCCCGCACATATTCGCTGCTCGTGCCATAGCCCCGCCCTGACACCTGCTGATCCACGAAGGATTTGAGCGCTTCCGGCAAGGAGATGTTCATCGTACTCATGAGAGAATGATGAGGTATTTGGCAAAAATTGGCAAGGTCTAGAAATTTTGATTTGACGGCGGTCAGCTTGCCATCGAACCACATGATGCGTATAATCGCATCACTTGAACCAAGAGAATTTATGGCAACCCAACCCAACAGCATTGAGGCGTTGCTCGGCGTAAGGGCCGGGATTCATGCTTCCCGTCTGTCGTTGCCGACATCCATCGAAAGCGGTCTGCCCGTCGCCGCACTCGATCGCCTGGCCGACAAGGTGGCGCCGGGCGACGCACGCTTCAAGTTTCGCCTCATTCCCAAGGCCACGCTCGAGCGGCGGCGCAAGTCCGCGTCCAAGCGCCTGACGAGCGAGGAGGGGGACAGGCTTGCCCGGCTCGCCAAGGTGTTCAGCTTCGCGCTCGATATCTACGGAGCGCCCGAACGCGCGCGCGAATTTCTGGGTCGCGCGCATCCGATGCTCGACGGAAAGGCGCCGCTCGACGTCGCGCTGGCGACCAGTCCGGGCGCGGACCTCGTCATCAATCTGCTCGGCCGCGCCGCTTATGGCGGGGGCGTGTGAAGGGCGGACAGACTGACCGGGTATTGACGGCTTACCGCATCGGCGATCCCGACGGTGTTCATCCGATCTATGACAGCGAAGGCGCGCGGCTTTACCCCGGGCGATGGAATACGCCCCTGTCTCCGCTCATCTACACCTCCGAACATTATTCGACCGCTATGCTGGAGAAGCTGGTCCATGCCAGCAGCGTGCTGCCGCCCAACCAGCATTATATCCGCATCACCATCCCCAACGGCACACGCTACGAGATTTTCCAGACCGCCGCGCATCCGGGCTGGGACGGGAAGGACGAGGGGCTGTGCAAGGCGTTCGGGCAGGCCTGGTATGAAGAGCAGCGCAGTGCCATCCTGATCGTGCCGTCGATCCCAGCGCGGGTGGAACGCAACATCCTCATCAACCCGCTGCATCCTGACGCAACAGCCATCACGCACGACCTGCCGGAGCCAATCTGGTGGGACGAACGTCTTTATGGATAAGATAGATCAACAGATACGACATCCGTTCCGTCTTTCAAAACGCCATCGATTTCATGAGAAAGCATCACCTCGATTGTTGCAACGTTTATGGACTTGGCAAATAGAGAGATAAGCTTCATGAGGCAGACATATCCCCAGAACAGGGCTATTCACGCTTCTGTTCTATTCAGAACAAGAGCCAAACATGACCAGCGACATTGTGAAAATCGTTCCCGTCATCCTGTCCGGCGGGTCCGGCACTCGGTTGTGGCCAGTTTCCCGCCCCGAACGCCCCAAGCAGCTGTTGCCGCTGACCGCCGACGACACGATGCTGCAGCTGACCGCGATCCGCACGCGTGGCTTTGAAGGCGCAACCGTCAGCCGCCCGATCCTCGTGTCCAACGCGGCCCATGCCGACATCATCGACGAGCAGCTTCAGCAGAGCGGGATCGCGGACTATCAGGTCATCCTTGAGCCCATCGGCCGCAATACTGCGCCTGCCATCGCGCTTGCCGCGCTGGAGGCAGAGGCCGACGAAGCGATGCTGGTGATGCCAAGCGACCATGTCATCGCCGATCTGCCCGCCTTCCACGAAGCCATCACCCGCGCGCTGCCGCTGGTGGCCGACGGGTGGCTGGTGACCTTCGGCATTCAGCCCGATGGCCCCGAAACCGGCTATGGCTATATCAAGATGGGTTCGGCCTGCGGAACCATGGTGCACCAAGTCGAGCGCTTCGTCGAAAAGCCCGATGCCACCAATGCGCAACGAATGCTGGACGAGGGCAATCATGCCTGGAATGCGGGGATATTCCTGTTCCGCGCCGATGCTTACCTCGCCGCAATGGAGGCGCATCAGCCCGACATGCTGGCAGCGGTCCGTGCCTCGATGGACGAAGCCAAGCGCGACGGCGCGCATGTCTTTCCCGATGCAAAGGCCTTTTTCGACTGCCCGTCGGACTCGGTCGACTATGCGATCATGGAGCGCGAGAAACAGGTCGCCTGCGTGCCCGTCTCGATGGGCTGGTCAGACGTTGGCAGCTGGGATTCGCTCCATGCCGTCAGTGCGCGCGACACCGGCGACAATGCGGTGCGCGGCGACGCGCTGCTGCTGGGCGCGAAGAACTGTCTCGTCCACAGCGACGGGCCGCGCGTGACCTTGGTCGATGTCGACGACCTGATCGTCGTCGTGTCGCAGGGCGATGTCATGATCCTGAAACGCGGGGAGTCGCAAAAGGTGCGCAAGGTCACCGATGCGCTGAAGGCGCTGGCGGAGGCCGCAACCAACTGAAGCCTTCTGCGCTTTTCAGCCTGACATCCTCTTTCGTCCCCGGAGCATCATGACCAACACCGTTTCCATTGCCGACCTCATGGCCCGGTCGGGCGTTGCCTTTGGCACCAGCGGGGCGCGGGGGCTGGTGACGGCGATGACCGATGCGGTCTGTTTCGCCTATACAAAGGCTTTCCTCCAGCATCTTAGCTCCATCGGGCAGTTCGCGCCGGGCGCGCATGTGGCGATCGCGGGCGATTTGCGGCCTTCCAGTCCCCGGATCATGGCGGCCTGTTCGGCGGCGATCCGACATATGGGCGGCGACGTAGACAATTGCGGCTTCGTGCCCTCGCCGGCAGTCGCAGCCTATGGCTTTGCGCGGGGCATCCCCTCGCTGATGGTGACGGGCAGCCACATTCCCGACGACCGCAACGGCATCAAGTTCAACCGCACCGATGGCGAAGTGCTCAAGAGCGACGAGCAGGGTATTCGCGCACAAAGCGTCGACCTGCCCGACATTTTCGATGATGCGGGCATGATCAGGGACGCGCAGCCGCTGCCGGAAGTGATCGACGTCACGACCGCCTATGTCGCGCGCTATGTCGACTATTTCGGGGGCGATGCGCTCGAGGGCCTGAAGCTGGGCGTCTATCAGCATTCGGCCGTCGGGCGCGACGTTGTGACTGTGCTGGTCAAGGCGCTGGGGGCCGAGGCGGTGGCGCTGGGCCGGTCGGAAAAGTTCATTCCCGTCGATACCGAAGCGGTGCGGCCAGAAGATCAGGCGCTGGCGAAGCAATGGGCCGCCGAGCATAAGCTCGACGCGATCCTGTCGACCGATGGCGACAGCGACCGCCCGCTGCTGGCCGACGAAACGGGCGTCTGGATGCGCGGCGATGTGCTGGGGATTCTTTGTGCGCGGGCGCTCGGCATCAAGGCGGTGGCGACGCCGGTCAGCTGCAACAGCGCGGTCGAGCTGTCAGGCCTGTTCGACGCGGTGCGGCGGACGCGGATCGGATCGCCCTTCGTGATCGAAGCGATGAACGCGCTGGCGGCTGAGGGGCAGGAGAGCGTGTGCGGCTATGAGGCCAATGGCGGTTTCCTGCTTGCGACGCCGGTGACGGTGGAAGGGCGAACGCTGGGTGCGCTGCCGACGCGGGACGCGGTGCTGCCGATTCTTGCGACGCTGGTCGATGCGCGGCGGCAGGGGGTGGCGCTTTCCGCGCTGCTGGCGCAGTTGCCTGAGCGCTATACCTTCAGCGAGCGGCTGCAAGATTACCCGACCACGCAGAGCCAGGCGCTGATCGCGCATTTGGAGGAAGGCAGCGAGGCCGATATCCTGGCGCGGCTGACCGCGATGTTCGGCGGGATCGCGGGGAAGGCGGACGGGATCGACCGGACAGACGGGCTGCGCATTCACTTTGCAGGCGGTGATATCGTCCACCTGCGCCCCAGCGGCAATGCACCGGAACTGCGCTGTTATACGGAAAGCGGCACAGCTGAGCTAGCTGAGAAGCTTAACGGAGAGGCGCTGGAGATCGTGCAGCAGCAAGGGGGCAGTGCCCAGATCGCCTGACCTTCAGCCTATCGTGGTGAGCAACGTCCGGGCGGATAGCGTCCAGTTTGCGTCCGGACGGCGGACATCGATGGAACCTTCATGAATCTCGCCAATCCATTGGCGAATAGAGGCAGCGGTCTGCAGCACCGATCCATCGGTCGGGAAATAGCGGACGCCAAGTCGCTCATGAATGCGGAAGATAGGCAGATCCCGCGCGAGAACCGGCTTGCCGTAACCCAGCGCCTCGATCAATGGCAGGCCGAAGCCTTCGGCATGTGACGCGATGATCACTCCCCGGCAGGCCCGGTAAATGCGCTCTAGTTCCAGATCGCCTACATCGTCGAACCATAGCAGCTTGGCGCCATGTTCGGGATGGGCACGAATGGCGTCGCGCAATCCTTCGACCGCCCAGCCCATCCGACCGACCAACACTAGGCGCTCGTCCGACCCCTGTTTCCAAAGCTCGCTATAGGCCGTCACGATATCGGCATGACCTTTTCGCGGCTCCAGTGTTCCCACCATCAGCGAGAAAGGAGCGGTGACATCGAACCGAACCGGCGTGTCGGCGACTTCCATCGGATCAAGCAGGGATTCTCGAATATCATGCCCCATCGGCACCACGTCGGTCCGATATCCGCCATCCATACCGTATCGGTCAGCCAGCACCCGGTGCAAATCCTCTTCCGTCTGATCAGAGATGCAGAGAAAGCCTTCCGCCAGACCCACAATTGTGTCGAGCCAACCCTTGTAGCGCAGGACATTGTTGGGTGAGAACCAGTCGGACCGTTCGACCGGCAGAAGATCGCAGATCAAGAACCAGAGGCGACCACCCGCCCGTTCGAACCGGGTCAGCTGGCTGCGATAGCGGCGCACTGTGTCGAGCGAAAAGTCGAGCCCCAGGAACAGGTCGCCGGGCCTAGCGGTCATTTCTTCGAGCGGCACGGCGCTTCCGCCATTGGGCCACGTCACGACATGATAGGAGCGACGGCGGTCGGCCGCTACGAAGCGGATATCCCAGTCGGCGGGATCTGCATCGAGCAGCGCCAAAGCAAGCGCCCTGACCACGCGTTGGATACCTGTTCCTGCGTCATGCCGGCTGATGACGGCGAGGTCGACATAAAGCCGCCTTGGCCCCGTGGGGCGCCCGGACGGCATGGCGGTCAGTCTTGACCGTTGCCACCGAGCGCGCAGCTTACGGATCGGACCGGAGGTTGCCGCCTGTTCGATGCGATCAGGCAGCAGGTCCCAGAAAGGCTTCACGACACGAACACTCCAACCGCAGGCGAATGCCCTTACCTGAAAGCCGTCGCCGTCGTGGCGACCGGCAGGAAGGTGGAGAAGATCACGCTGGTAAATTTCTGGATATCGGCCAACGGTGCGTTCGAAACGTAGAGAACGTCTTTGTTCCGGATCGGAAAGCTCTGCGCGATGAAGAAGCTGGAGGGGTCCTTCATATTGATCCGGTAGATGACGGGCATCCTGCCATCGGGCGTTAACCGCGCACCTTCCCGTAGGGCGGGGTCGACGGCATTGGGGTCCTCGAAGCGGAAGATGAACACGCCCTTCACGTCGGCGCGCGAATCCTGAAGCCCCGAAATCCGCCCCAGCGCCTGCGCCAAGGTCAGCCCGGTCGCCTCAAAGGGCAACTCGTCATTCTTGCCGATCGCGCCAAGAGCGGTGAAGCTGTAGGGTTGATACAGCAGGGTCATGACATCGTCGGGTTCAAGCCGGACATTCTGACGGGGGTCGCGGATCACCGTTTCCAGCGGCAACGACGTCACCTTGGGGCCTCGGGTGATCTGAACCGTCATCTTGCCGACCGGCTGTTTGACGCCGCCTGCCGTCGCCAGAACGTCGAGAACGCGCTCGCCCCGCGAAGTAAGGGGAACGCGCGAGGAATTGGCAACGTCCCCCACCACGGTGACATTGGCTGCGGCATTGCGCGACAGGCGTACGATCGCCTGAGGCTGGTGCGCGAGCCCCGCAAGGCGCGAGGTGATGGCCTTGGCAATGGCCTGCGGCGTGCGGCCTGCCGCCTGCACCCGACCGATGAAAGGAATGGTGATCTGCCCGTCGCTGTCGACCATCTGCTCGGGCAGGGACGAACCGCGGGCCAGCGAACCCGAACTGGTCGATCCGAGCCGTACATCGCTACCCGAACTGCCGAACAAAGTTGCCGGCGGCGCTTCCCAGATAGCGATGTCCAGCACATCGCCCTGGCCGATGACCGAACCGATCGGCCGTCCTTCGCCCAGATCGTCGACGAAGGAGTCATGATGCGTGTTGGCGATCATATCCCGTGTCACGCCATCGGTGACATCGATGAGTTTGATCTGTGCTGCGTCGACCGACTGGCTTCGCTCTGCCATTACGCTTCTTGTCGAAGGTCCGGACGCCGACATGATGGCGCAACCCGATAGCGTCATGGCGAGACCGACCGTTCCCGCCATTCGCACTGACATCATCTTCTTGTTCATCAAGGTCCAGCCAGATTAACTATTTCGCCCGGCGCGTTCGCGGGCGAAAGGTGCTGACCTATGGCTGAACGAAGCAAAGGGATCAAGGACACAGATACCGATCAAGATCGACTAAAAGGAAGCCAGCTGTTTTTAGCTGAAAGCAGAAATGGCACATCCTAACGATCATTCTTCCCAGATCGCGGCAAGCGATACAGACTTTTTAGTTCGCCCGCTGGACGATGCGAGTCAAGGCCGCTAGGGCCGATGGCGGTCCGTGCGCAAGCGGATGCTGGCTGGTATCAGGGTCGATAGGCTTTGTGCATGTCGCTGGCGCGAGAGTGAAAACGGGCCTTGTACATCCTCAGGAAGATCAGAAAAGCGTGCCAGATATGATTGCAGAGAGACTGAAGAAGGTCGGCCCGCTTTTCCTGTTCACGGTCATCATACCGACCCTGCTGGCGATCATCTATTTCGGCTTTATTGCGTCCGACGTCTATATTTCGGAATCCCGGTTCACCGTCCGAAGCCCCGAAAAATCGACGCCAACCGGCCTGGGTGCTTTGTTCAAAAGCTCCGGCTTCGCCAATTCCGGCGACGAAGTCTATGCAGCACAGGATTATGTGGAATCGCGCGATGCGTTGAACGCCCTCAACCGGAACCAAGCTTTTGCACGGGCATATTCCGCCCCCTCCATCTCGGTGTTCGATCGTTTCCCGGGCCTGGGAGGAGGCAAGACTTTTGAAGACCTCTATAAATATTACAAGAAGAAGGTAGAGGTTAAGTACGAAAGCTCTTCATCTATCGTGACACTCACCATGCGTGCCTATACGCCCCAGGATGCAAAGCGCTTTAACGAGCAGCTGCTCGAAATGGCCGAGGCGACCGTCAATACGATGAATGAACGCGGGCGGCAGGATCTTATCCGGTTTGCCCAGCGGGAAGTCGATGATGCAAAAGCCAATTCGCAAAAATCAGCATCGGCCCTGTCATCCTATCGTAACGCCGTTGGAATCGTAGATCCGGAGAAACAGGCAACAGTCCAAATCCAGATGATTTCTAAGTTGCAGGATGAGCTAATCGCTACCCGTACGCAGTTAACTGAAACGCGAACCGTTTCTCCTCAAAATCCTCAGATTGAAGTTTTGGCCGCCCGGGCGCAAAGCCTGAATGAGGAAATTAACAAACAACTTGGTTTGGTCGCTGGGAATAGCCAATCGCTATCTTCGCGCGCAGCGCAGTATCAGCGTGTCCTTCTTGAAAACCAGTTTGCAGAAAAGCAGTTAGCCAGCGCGATGGCGGCACTGGACGACGCCCGCAACGAAGCCAATCGCAAACAGGCTTATGTAGAACGGATCGTTCAGCCCAATTTGCCCGATGAGCCTTTGGAGCCGCGGCGTTTGCGCGGCATTGTGTCTACGTTGATCCTGGGCCTGGTGGCGTGGGGGATCATCAGCATGCTCGTCGCGGGCATGCTTGAACATCGGGACTGACAAACTGGTGACGACTTTTTCCCGACTTTCAGCGCTGCGACAAAGTGCGGCAATTCAGGGGCGTGTGATCTACGCCCTGCTGATGCGCGAGATACTGACCCGGTATGGGCGGCATAATATCGGCTTTCTCTGGCTGTTCGTCGAGCCGATGCTGTTCACTACCGGGGTGACAATCCTGTGGACCTTATCCAAGTCCGCCCACGGATCTTCGTTGCCGATCGTCGCTTTCGCCCTCACAGGCTATTCCAGCGTTCTGCTGTGGCGTAACATGCCAGCCCGCTGCATTGGTGCCATCGAGCCCAATCTCGCCCTCATGTATCATCGCAATGTCAAGGCGATCGATATCTTCCTGGCAAGGCTTTTGCTTGAGGCCGGAGGCGCCACGATCTCTTTTGTGACCCTCAGCGTGTTCTATATCTATATTGGTTGGCTGGAACCGCCGGAGGATATTCTCACCGTAGTGGGAGGGTGGTTGTTACTGGCATGGTTCGGTGCGAGCCTGGCCATGCTATTAGGCGCGCTGAGCGAAAAAAGCGAGTTGGTCGAACGCTTCTGGCATCCAGGATCCTACATCATGTTTCCTCTTTCGGGTGCGGCTTTCACCGTCGATGCATTGCCGTCCGCAGCACAAAAATTCATGCTCTACGTTCCGATGGTGAATGGCGTCGAACTGGTGCGCGAAGGTTATTTCGGAGATCAGGTCAAAGCGCACTATGATGTCACCTATCTTCTATGCTGGTGTATCGGACTTACGCTACTTGCCCTTGCGCAGGTTGCCATGATTGATCGAGGAATTACGCCAGAGTGATCACAGTCGAAAACCTGTGCAAGGTCTACCCGACACGCTCGGGCGATCGTACCGTGTTGAACGATATCAGTTTTACACTCAGCCGTGGTGAAAAGCTGGGTGTGTTGGGACGCAACGGTGCAGGCAAGTCGACGCTTGTCCGCCTTGTGAGCGGTGCCGAGCAGCCGACTTCTGGAAAAATCACCCGCGACATGTCGGTGTCGTGGCCGCTCGCCTTTGGCGGCGCCTTTCAGGGTGCCTTGACGGGGCTGGACAATGTTCGCTTCATCAGCCGGATTTATAAGCAGGACTATAAACGAAACATCGATTTCGTGGCTGATTTCACCCAGCTTGGGCTCTATCTCAAAGAGCCTGTCAAGACATACTCTCAAGGTATGCGAGCGCGTCTAGCTTTCGCGATATCGATGATCATCGAATTCGACTGCTACCTGATCGATGAGATCAGTGCAGTGGGCGATGCGCGTTTTCATGAGAAATGCGAACTGGAATTGTTCGAAAAGCGCCATGACCGCGCGATGCTCATCATCTCCCATGATATCGCTTATGTGCGGGATCATTGCTCGCACTTTGCGGTGCTTCACGAAGGCAGCATCCGCTTTTATTCAAACTTCGATGAGGCTCAGGAGCATCATATGCAGAACCTGCATAGCTAAGAAAGCGGCAACTGCTCAACTTTAGAAATCATTCACTCTAGACGGGCCGGACGCTGGCATATTCAGGCGCCCGGTCGGCGGCCTTTATTGCTCAAGCATCCACGCCAACGTATCACGCAAAGTATAGGCCGGCTTGGCAGATGAGAGAGCCTCTATCTTTGACCGGTCGCCCCAAAGCATCTTGACCTCGTTTTTGCGAACGAACGCTGGATTGACCGTAACTTTGAAGTCATGCCCCGAAATGTCCTTGATCAACGCGATAACGTCCCCGAGAGAATGCGGCGTTCCCGAGCAAATATTAAAAACCTGCCCTGCTACATTAGGAGTCGACATCAAGGTAGCATAAGCGGAAACGACATCGCGCACATCCGAGAAGTCTCGTTCAACCTCGAGATTTCCAAGCTCTATTTCTATTGCCTTACGTAATACGTGATCGATGATCTTAGGTATCACGAAATCAATAGATTGACCGACGCCCGTATAGTTGAACGGACGTACTATAATGATCGGTAGCTTTTCTTGATAAAGCTTGGCGACATATTCCATCGATACCTTGCTGACGGCATAATCGTTGACAGGATCTGGATCGATCAATTCATCGATTGCACCGCTTACCCGATTTCCGTAGATATTCGCGCTGCTCGCTAGAAGCACGGCATCAATGCCCTTAATATCGACCAAGGCGTCAAGTAGATTGCGCGTGCCTACTATGTTCGTGCGATAGATATCTTCGACGATACCGTGCGATACGAAGGCTATGGCAGCAAGGTGTGCGACTTTTTCGGGCAGAATTTCATTGATGATCTTCTTCAGGCCCAAAGCATCGAGCAGATCGCAAACATAGGCTTCCTTCAGCCCTTCGACCGGCCGCACGATTGCGCTGTGGCATATACCATAAACTTCATGCCCCTGGGCCGCCAGTAGCGCCGTCAGATGGCGACCGGTAAAGCCGTCCACGCCGGTAATCAAAATTCTGCTCATCAATCCTCACCGTTGCTGTTTGGCTCACGGCTTGGCAGCATTGATGCTGCCAAGCCGCTCTTTCCAATCCCTGAGGAGTTCAGAAGGATGCGTTCACGCCGTTGCGGACGAGGTCTGCATCCACCATCATCTTGCACAGTTGCTCAAGGGTGGTTTCCGGCTTCCAGCCCAGCTTTTGCGTTGCTTTCTCCGGGTTTCCAATCAGAAGATCGACTTCCGCCGGACGATAGAAGCGGGGATTAACGCGCATCACTGTCTTGCCAGTGGCGGTATCGACGGCAATTTCTTTTTCTTCCTTGCCGGAAAACTCGACATCGATATCGGCCGCCTTGAATGCCATCTGCACGAAATCGCGAACGGTTTCGGTTCTGTTGGTGGCCAGAACGTACGTATCGGCTTCATCCGCCTGCAACATGCGCCACATGCCCTCGACATATTCCTTTGCAAAGCCCCAGTCACGCTTGGGATCAAGGTTGCCTAGTTCAAGGCAATCCAGCTTGCCCAGCTTCACCTTCGCAACGCTGTCAGTGATCTTGCGCGTGACGAACTCTCTGCCGCGCAGCGGGCTTTCATGGTTGAACAAAATGCCGCTGCAGCCGAAGATGTCGTAACTTTCACGATAATTCACCGTGATCCAATGCGCATAAAGTTTCGCAACGCCATAAGGGCTGCGTGGATAGAAAGGAGTATCCTCAACCTGCGGCACGGCCTGAACCTTGCCGAACATTTCCGATGTACTGGCCTGATAGAAGCGGATCTTAGGGTTGACGATACGGATCGCTTCCAGAAGATTAAGTGGTCCAATGCCCGTGATTTCCGCGGTCGTCGCTGGCTGATCGAAAGATACGCCGACGAAACTTTGCGCCGCGAGGTTGTAGACTTCCGTGGCCTCGGTGGTTTGAAGCAGGCGGATGCTGGACGAAAGATCGGTCAAATCATATTCGACGAGAAAAAGGTTCGGGTCGTTGGCGATGCCCAATTCTTCAATCCGCCAGAAGTTTACCGAACTGGTCCGGCGGTATGTGCCATATACCTTATAACCCTTTTTCAACAGGAGCTCAGCAAGATATGCCCCGTCTTGACCAGAAATCCCAGTTACCACCGCCGTTTTCATATATTCCCTCTTCAAAGGTGCCCAATAATAATAAAGAAAGCTATTTCAGGGCAGATGAAATATCTGCGCCCTCACATCTCCAGGAAACGGGTATTTTTGCGGCGCACCATGGCTTTGGGAACTTGCGGCGTCAATCGATTTGGAAAAGCGATGTCGACAAAGCTACTGGACCTGGCGGGACGCGCCCTCAGTCGGCGATCAGTCTATAATATAATGTCAAAAATTTATCGCCCTCATATACATGGTCTGATGGGACTGCGATTCGACAAGCGAACCCACCCATACGGAGTCCGAGAACCAAGAATCCGCCTTAAAAACGCCCTTGTTTCTTTTCTGGCCGGCCTAATCTCCTATTTCTGGCTCGCCGGGCCGGTACAAGCCATGCCGACATTAGACGATCTGTGGTCGGGCAAAGCGCATCTTGAGCAGGTCGGCAAGCTCGACTGGCAGAATATGCCTGACCAACATTCCGAATCGGCAGGATGGTTTGCGGTTCGAAAGGGGGTCTGGTATGTCTTCAACCGGGCATATCTGAACCGGAAGGTTGATTATTGTCCTCTGGATTATGCCCGCATCGTTGTGCGCCAAAGCCGCGATCAGGGAAAAAGCTGGTCCAAGCCTATCGTGGCCGTCGAGCCTGGAGACAGCCCTGGCGGCGACGACTGCAATGCGCTCGACGGCAGCACATATTTCGATCAAGCCACACATACATGGCACATCCTGTCGCAATGCCTCACCAGGAACGAGGCAAGCCACTGGTCCTTGTGCCACTATAGCCGCCGCGGCGCCTTGCCAATGGGCAGGTTCGTGGCAGACAAGGCCAATCCGGTGGTCCGGGGCGGCGCGCTATGGTCGCGCATTTGTGCGGGCAAGGACAAAGCCTGCCCGGTTGCGACGCAGGATGAAGGAACGCCCGAAATCATCGGCAAATATCGCGGTTCCTACATCGTCACATTCCATGGCTGGTCGCCGCAATTAGGTCACGGCTATCGCGGTGTCGCGATGACGAAAGATTTCAGAAGCTGGACGACAAACGGGCCGAACCTGCCTGGAGACGCCATGTTCAGCGCGAAGGACTGCCGCGACTGGCTGAAAGGCTGTATCGGCATGGGGGCGGCGTCAACCTATCTGGGCAGCAGATACGCCTATGTCATAGGGGAGGTCATGGACAAAAATCTGTCCTGCCAGAAGGGCCAGAATTGGGTTTTCGAACTGATCCGGGTGCCGCGCGGACCGTGGCCGCGGTCAGGCTCCGGCACGTGGCAGAAGCTTCCGGGACCCGCCCTTCTTACGCCCACCTGGCGTGATCCAGACACATTGTGTCAGGTGGCCTATGCCCGTTGGATATCTGATGCCGGGAAAATATATCTCGTTTACGAAGATTGGGGACAGGATCGTCGGTTCGTGAACCGGCGGCTGTTGCAGCTCAAAACGGGTGGAGGGCCGCGGATCAGGAAGCAGGATTGATGGGCGGAATCGCGCGGAGGCTGCGCCGGGTGGAGGGTGATCGATTACCGATCACTATCCACCCGCCTTATTGTCTCGCTTTTCCTATGCGTCCACCTTAACCTTCTTCGAGCTGGCGGTTGTCTGGTCGACATCTCCGCAGGGTTCCAGCGTAATACCTTCCACCGACATGTCCGTCCCCTGGTCGACCCAGAAGCGGATTTCGAGATCCTTGATCGGACCATCGAAGGTGATGACCTGATCGATGCTCCATGCACCCTTCACCCTCTGGGGCGATCCGCGCCAGTAGATGTTGGATCCGCCATGCGACGTGACATCGATCATCTCGGTGCCGACCAGCTTCGCCGCGTCGCCCGAAGCGGTCATGCGATAGGACTGGCCCGCCATGGGCAGATAGGGACCATAGAGCAGGAAACCGGCCTGGCCGTTCGTGCGCATCTTCTTACGATCGGGCACGCCGACCGCCGACAACATGCGGCTGTCGCTGCCCCACAGGCGCAAGACGCCATCGGGTAACCAGTTTTTATACGGCTTTTCCTGACCCATGACGATCTTCAGCAACGCCTGCGCGCTTTCTGCCCAGGTCAGCCAGGAAATGGTGGGCGGGTTCGCGGCTTTGTTCCTGCCATTGATCGCCTGCTCCACGACAGTGGCGATCGCCTGCGGATCGCGACTGTCCTCGAAATAGGTGGCTGCCTCGCCCGCTACCTCGCGAAACACCGGGATGTCGCGGGCGATGACCGGAAGCCCGTGCCGCGCTGCCTCGATCAGGGGAAGACCAAAGCCTTCCCCCTCACTTGCGGCGATAAGAGAGCTGCAGGCGGCATAGACCCGATCAAGATACTCGTCGCTGATGGCTTCCAGCCAGAATAATTTCCTGTTCAGTTCGGGATGATTGCGCAACTGGTCGGCCAGATCATCCATCATCCAGCCAAGCTTGCCGACAAGCACGAGATTTGCCGGAACATTCTTTGCCCAGAGCTTTTCAAAGGCAGCCAGCACTTGCCGAGCGCCCTTGCGCGGCTCGATGGTCCCGACCGTCAGGAAGGAGGGACTGGAGCGGAGCGTGGAAAGAACAGCCTCAGCGTCGCTGGGAAGGCCGGTGGTAGGGATGCTATTTTCGGTATCGGCGCCCAGATGGAACCAGTTGATCGCCAGCGGAAGCTCCCGCTTCGCCCCATAATGCACCAGCCAGTCATGACAGGTGTCGGCAACAGAGCGCGAGATACAGATGACACTATCGAACTGAGTCACGGCGTTGAGCCATGCGCTGAAATTCTGACGATCATCGGTTGTGAACAGGTCGCCTAAGACCACAGGAAGAAGATCATACACGACGAAATGGACTTTTACGCCATAACGACGCCAAGCCTGAAGCAACCCATGCTGCTGGGTGGTTGATGTAGGACTAAGGTCAAGCCCAACGAAAACGTCGCCGGGCGCAGGTTCGACCATTTCATCTTCGCACCAAGCATCCCAAATATTCATATATCTGCATGTAAAGCGCCGGGCATAACGGAAACCCTGCCTGCTCGCGTCTGCATAGACAGGTTCAACGCTCCAGCCCACGGGAGGGTTGGAGAGCCAGTGCGAGAGTATCGATCGCACAACCCGCTGAATACCGGAGCGCGCATCATGTTGAACCAACACAGTAATATCTACCAAAAGACGCTTAGGTCTTGGATTAACCGGTAGACTGCGTGCGATGGATCGACCGGCAGCCGCCCATTCCGGTGAGCTTAGATTAATTCCGCTCTTTACCAGAGCATGTTCCAAACCGGATTCCCGAGTGATCGCCTTGGCATAATAGTGCTCGATCGCTAATGCATATTCATTGCCGCAACGACGGGGCTGGTGACGCAGACGAATATGATTCCTTGCCGCCTCGCTCAGGTCGTTACGACGGTCGTCATCTTCCCATAGGACAGTAAGCGCCTCGACCAAGTCCTCATCTGCAAACGCATCATTCATCAACCAGACGCTATCCGGCGGAAGCTCGCCCATCGAACCATTTGCATTGACGATTGTCGCAAGGCCCGCGTTCATACAATCGAGCACGGCGGCTGACGTTTCCCCCCGCGATAAGGTTCTAAGCTGCACGCCCACATCCGCAGCGGCCAGCCACTGACGGAAGGTAGCCATGTCGGCCCACCCTGTAATCTTGATCCGATCAGAAAAAGCCTTCCCGATCTTGTGTTGCATTCCCGCACCATAGTCGCCGCCGTCATTCTGGCCAACAAACACCAAATGGCATCGCGGATCTTTTGCGAGCGGGCTAGCGAGCCAAGCTGCAACAAGGCGATCATTCATCTTGCTCTTGGCGAGCATGCCAAAACTGCAAACAACGAAATCGTCGGGACGAAGATTAAGCGCCGCGCGCGCAGCGCCCCTATCAAGTCCAAGTAGAGGTTGCCTAAGAAGCGGTATTAACTTCCAATCATCGGCCGCATCATCACCATACCATTGACAAGCGAGATTTCTAGAATAATCTGAATGAACGATAATTCCCAAAGATTCTTGGATTACTTGCAAATTGCAAGGATAAGCCCAGACGACGTCTTCGATATCCTTTGCCTTAAACCTCTGTGTAGCCGCCAGCCAACCATGCGCATGCAACAGATCACGAGCAAATCCCTGAGGATTATCTTGAACCGCCTCACGATAGTATGAAATGCCCGACAGATAAAAATCATGCAGCACGACCACGCCGGGATAGGCGCGCAGCAGGTCGAACATGTGCATGTGGAATTCGGAATTGCCGAAATGATAGAGTATCCGGTCGAACTCGGATGCATGCTCGCGAAACCATTCGACGCTGCGGACCGGATAATTGGCCGTTATGCTCACGTCGCTGATATGGCTTTGCGTCACAACCACATCGATCTGATAGTGCCGGGCCAGTTCCGGCAACAGTTCCGCGCTGTAATCGGCGATGCCGCTCGCTTCGGGTGGCAGGGGAGACAGGAAAGCAAGGCGCGGTTTCCTGACCGGCGGCGCAAGAGGCAGCGCGCGTTTCTGCTGCTGCCGGGCGTGGCTTTCCTCCATCGCCGCCCAGGCACGACGGGACGTCTGGTTCCAGTCGAACTTCTTCGCCTGAATCAGGCTATGCCGTTCCAGCTTTGTCCGTTCCTTGTCGTTCGTCAGCAGGTCGGCGATCTTGTCGCTCAACGCATCGAGATCGAACGGATCGAACAGCGCGCTTTCCAGCCCCACGACTTCGGGCAGGCTGGAACGGTCGCTGGCGATCACCGCCCTTCCGCACTTCATGGCTTCGAGGACGGGCAACCCAAAGCCTTCGTGCCAGGACGGGAACACGAACAATTTGCAAGACCGATAGCAGGCGATCAGATCGTCTTCCGGGATGAAGCCGGTCATGATCAACTCGCCTTCGGCCAATCCCAGGCCGGCGGCAAAAGCGAGCAGGCGAAGTCGCTCGGGTTCCTGCACCGCGCAGACGATGGCCAGCTGGTGCTGGCGGCGTACGGCTTTGGCAATCCGCGAATAGGCTTCGATCAGCCCTTCGATATTCTTCCGGAAATCGATGCCGCCTGTATACATGACGAAAGGGCGTTCGATCCCATAGGCATGGGCCAGATGGGATCTGGTCTTGGCGTCGATCGTGGCGGGGGTAAAATGCTCCTCAGCAGCCGTCGAGATATTGACCGTATTGCGCGGATCGATGCCCAGATAGTCGATCGACTCCTGGCGCGAAGATTCCGAAATGGCGAGCAGCAGGTCCGCTTCGCGGAGATAGCTCAGCTTGTTTTCATACCAAGATGCAAGCGTCGCATCGCGCAGATAGATGTCGCGGTGGATGAGGGGGATGAGGTCGTAGAGGATGATCGCCGTTGGGACGGTCGAGCTCAATCGACCGACGCTGGTCACAACATTCTCGCCCCAGCCTTCGAAGACAGAACTGATCAACACATAGTCTGGATCGAGCCTCGCCAGTGCGCTTTCCCGGATGAGTTCGGCGGCCTTGCGGCGTTCCGCATTGTTGGTGTCGGCACCGAAATTGGGGGCGGGCGCGTCCCATACGATGATATTTTCGGGGGGCAGATAATCCATCAGAGCGGCGCGCAGCGGCTCATTGGACTCCGCAAATTCTCCGTTAAGCGCAACGAAGACCTCATGCGCGCCACGGTTGTGCGCCATCCACTGGGTCAGGGATAGGCCGTAACGGCCTATTCCCCGGAACCGACTGGAACCGCCCTGTGCGCCCTGAAGATCGATTACAATACGCATCATGCGTGCCCCTTGTTCATTGATACGCCCATTGCATGCTGAAGCCGCACGATGATCCGGCGGGCTTCAGGGGGCATGTCATTCATATCGACGGCTTCGAGCGGCGCGACCGGGCGAACCACTTGATTAAAGGCCATGCCGGCCATCGTTACGTCCGCTGCATGAGGGGGAAGGTCACCCGGCGCAGATTCTGTGGAGTGCGGAGCAGCGCGCAGCTTTGCGCCCGTATCATGGAAAAGTTGCAGCAGCGCTTCTTGCTGCTGGTGTTGCTGCCGATCGCTGGGTTGAGAACGCCGCAACCAATGACGGCGGTGTTTCTGCTTCTGGCGCTCGGCGTCCATGAGACGGTCAAGCTCGAACCACAGGCTGCCTGTCGACCTCGCCTCTTTCGATCCTGCGATATCCCGCTTGACCTGCTCCCGTTTCACACCGCGGGCCAGCATCCCCGCATAGTGCGCAAGCCCGGCCGCATCGGGTGTACGGTGCATGTACCGGTCATAAAGCCAGCTTATGAAGTCTTCATCGGATTTTATTTCGACCGTATTCTCATAAGATTTCTTATATTCTGGCGACGAAATAATTTCGAACAGCATCTTACTTCGGCCCAATCCCGCACGCAATGAGCTGCCATGAATTCGTAATTCCGATTGATCGGGATTTCTACCTAACAACAAATTGTATGACATTATTATAAATTGATCTAGACCTAGGCTCATAAGATCAATAATGTTTTTGCCGTGTAGGAAGGGCATATCGACGTTCTTCAATTTGCTATTATCCTGGTGCATGGCAGGGTCGGAATAAACCGCAGAGTGAGGATTAACTTCATCATCTGGATTGCCCGACGAGCTAGGCGCGATATTGCCTATCTCCATCGAAACCACAACATCCGATGCACGAACTATCCGTAAGATATTTTTAATTTTTTCCGGAAAGTCACTTATCTTCGATAGGCAATTGGCATATGATAATATTTTCAATACCCTACTTGACATTAAATCTATAATGGCAATTTGAACATAAGATATGTATTTTATTAAGTAATTTATAATATTATCTTTTTTTGACAACAATATATTTAAATTTTGAATTTCTGAATTCATATTCACAATTTTATTTTCGTATTCTTCTATCTCTCGAATAAAATTCGTCGATTTCTCGTCATTTAAGGATTTTATCGAAGCTAAAGCAGAAGCGTGCATCTCTTCCTGCAATAACAAGGTTCTGGTAAGGATTTCCTCACGCTGGATGACTGCGTCTAGCTGTGCTTGGGCCACCTCCAGTTGCCGGCGAAGTCCATCTTGCAACTCTCGCACTCGTATGCGCGCTTCTTCCATCGCCTGCTCTGAGCGGGACTGAGATTCGCGTTCGCGCGCCAAAACCGCAATCATGCTCTCGGCATGCCTCTTCTCTACAGAGGTTAAAAGATTTGTGAGAGCTGCTTCGCGGGAAACAGCCGAATTTAGCTGCGCTTCAACAGCTCTCAGCTCTTCATCGGCCTGTGTACGCGCATGCGCTATGAGTTGGTCTGATTGGTATCGAGCCTCATGTTCCCGCACAAGGAATTCATCATGCTTTATCTGCAAGCGCTGCCGAAGTTGCCTGCAACGGTCCAGCCAAAATCGTTTCTGGGTAGTAGCAGAGGTGATAATGGCCTTTTCGCGCTTTTGCGCTTGATCGAGCTGGTCGTTTGTTTCGGAACGAATTTGCGAGACAAGCGCGTCTGCTTGGGAGCGGATCAATTCCGCGTCCACAACCATGCGCGCTTCCAATTGTGAGATCGTACTTTGATGATCACGAACAATTTCGATTACATGGTCTGAGTGCTGACTAATTTGAAAACCGTCAAATATATTTGGTGGATAGGAAAAATGATGACTTAGCTCTTTATGATCAGAGCTGAGATAAAATCTATTCAAACCGTCGCTATATACTGCATTATATGCTTTATCGGTAATAAGCTTCTCCCACTCCAGAAAGTTGCTTATCTGCGTGCCCGGCTCAGTAGATTCGACCACAATAATCCAGGGTTTTCGATCAAGATTATTCCAACCATTTAGAACCGATTTTTCGCTTCCCTCAACATCGATCTTGAGCCAATGAATTTCGCGATCAGGATTAATTAAAAGTATATCGTCTAGTGTGATCGAAGATACTACGATAGACTGATATTCAAAATTTTTTGATTTATGACGATCTGCTATATATTTATTACTGGTTGACAGTCCGGTGCCTTCTATTTCGTAAAAAGTACATAATCCTTTTGTATCAGATACGATCGCTTCTATTATCTGATCTTGAGGTCTATCTGATCTCAACATATCTGCATAAAGTGGAACAGGTTCGACATGAATCCCTGTCCAACCATGCTCGGAAAACACCTTGCTGACAGAATCTTTGATAGGGTGTTGCGCGCCTATATCGATGAAGAAGCCACATTCCACATGATGCAAAGCTCGCCACAGCATGACGTCCTCAAAATTTTGGGCAAAACTTTTCATGATTAGACTGACTCTTTAATTTCGATATTACCGCAACGCATTGGTATGTTGTTTGGGAGAAATGCATTGCTGCCATAAGATGTATTGCAGCCACGGCGCCAGCAATGACCAAAGAATGAAAACGAACATTGGGCCTGCGATTGCGGTAGCATCACGCTGACGGTGGATTGGGGCTGCATTCGACCAATCTTCCAAATCGTACAATTGGTACCTGTGTTACTCGAACAAGCAAACCCCTTGCGAACAGTTGTGATTTTCTGATCAGCTACAAAGGGCGTCGGCAACCGAAAAGTTTCTGCGTGCAGATACAAAGTCCTCTTCCCAGCTATTTATCGCCGCATTCGGCCGATTTAAGAGTAGCCTCTCTCAATGGTACTCCTAGTTATGTTCGCATGTTTACGCACTAAAGGTTCACTCACATAGGACTATCGCGACGAACAGGGGCAAATTCATTCTGGCAACTATCTTCTTCACTCCCATAATGCCCATTTCGGGTCCGTAGAAAATCAAAGTGATACGAGACATGGCAGCACATATCGCTCCCACAAAAGATTGACTAGATCGATATCAGATAGCTACATGGTAGCTGAAAGGATATCCATGCCAACCATCGCCTTCATAAGTCCTAAGGGAGGCGTCGGGAAGACCACGGCTGCCCTCCTCCTCGCCTCGCAGTTGGCGCGGGGTGCGAGGGTGACGATCATTGATGCCGATCCCAATCATCCCATCGCTGCCTGGGGCAAGGATTCCGCCCTACCCGACAATCTGTCGATCCTCGCCGATGTCGATGAGGACACTATCCTCGACCGGATCGAGGATGCGGCGCGGCAAACCCCTTTCGTCATCGTCGATCTAGAAGGCACAGCGGCCAAGATCGTGTTGCTGGCCGTCAGCCAGGCCGATCTGGTGGTCATCCCGATGCAGGGGTCACAACTCGATGCGGAGCAGGCAAGCCGGGCTATCCGGGTGTTGAAGCAGCATGAAAAGATGACTGGACGCGCCGTGCCCTATGGCGTGCTGTTGTCGCGGACGAGTCCCATCATCCGCACGCGGACCATGGGGCATATCCAGGATGGGCTGACCGATGCGGGCGTGCCGATGTTTGCGACGCAGTTGCATGAGCGCGAGGCGTTTCGGGCGATTTTCTCTTTCCGCCAAACGCTCGAAGCGCTTGACCCGAAAGAGGTCGCCAATCTGGACAAGGCGATCGCCAATGCCGAACTGTTCGCGGTCGAGGTGATCGAGCGGCTGCGCAAGAGCCGGGGCAAGGGCGCACGACAGGAGGATATGACAGCATGAGCCGGGCCAATCCTTTCAGCGACCTCGACGATTTCGCGTCCGACGGCGCTGCCAAGCCTGTCCCTGTCGCCGCGATCGACGCGATCGCGGAGAATGCCGGTTTTCCAAGCCGCAAGGCGGGGAAGGGAGCCACAAGCGAGACAGCGACGTGGACAGCTGAAACGCGTGTCTCCTCCCCTCCCCCGCCCTCCGGTCCGGCGCGCGCGCCACGGCGGCACACCACGGGCCGCAATCGGCAGATCAATATTAAGGCGACCGAAGAGACGATCGAGGAGCTCTACCGGATCGCCGACAAGATGGGGGTGCCGCTGGGCGCGGTATTGGAACGGGCGCTAACGGCACTGGCGGAAGATATTGAGTAGCTATCGGATAGCTTCCCGATAGCTATCGGGAACTCGTCAGCTATCCCGACGCATGGCGTCGATCATGAAGCGCCAGATATTGGCGGCGTCGCTCTGGTGCGCATAGTCGGACTCGCCCTCCCCCACATGGCGGACGATTTCGGCGCCGGCTTCCTTCATGATATCGCTCGGTTCGTGGATCGCGGCGAGCACTGTTATGACTTGGGGCACATAGGCGCGCCAGGCAGGGTTGCCCTCGACAAGGGCGCTATCGTCTTGGCCCTGTGCCTGGCAGAGGGCGCGGGCGGCTTTTTCGATCACGGTCATGTCTTGATTGCTCGCCGGAACGATGCAGGCGGTCAAGCGAAATGACGACGCGAGAGAAGGGATTGCCCTAACACCTCTCTCGGGACGTACGCCAACGCCAATTATCAGAAGGATATCCGATGACTACCATACGGATCGCTGATAGCTATCGGATACTAATCTCGCGAGAAGCTGTCGGTCTCTTGGACAGTGGTATTGGGCGTTGCCCAAGCCACTTGCTCCTGCTGGGGAGCATTCGCGCCGCGAAGCGGTGCGTTCTGTGTTGTCGGCTCGAGTGGTTGGGGCGGCGGCGTGTTCAGCATTCGGAGTGTTCTATTGTAATTGATGCGTTGGCCGGTTGAGGCCAACTCCGCTTTTTCTTTTATAAAGGATTTCATGAGAGGTTGCGGATGATTTTGAGACTCACGCTCAGGGTCTTCATCTCGCCGGTCGAGCGCCGCCTCGATCCGGGCGAGAACCTTGGCCAACGCGCCTGTCTCCATCGTCTTGCGCCGCTCCTGCGGACAAAGCGCCTGGCGCATCGCCGCCAAATCCTCCTGCCTATCAGCCTCACGCTGGACCGCGTCGTCGGGGAGGGGGGCAGGGCGCATCCAGCGGGGTAGATAGCGCGTAACGCTGTCGGGCAGGAAGGCGCGATAGACGTTGGAAGTCTGGGCATAGCGCGGGCCGGGGCCGTCGCCCTCCACCTTCTTGAAGCGGCGCTGCCGCACGAGGAAGCCGATGCCTTCGAGGATGCGCAGCGCGCGCGCGACGGTGGCGCGGCCGAGGCTGGTCGCGTCGGCGAGATAATCGTAGCTCGGGAAGACGCGCCCCTTGTTGAGACGGGCCAGCGTCAGGATTTCCTCGAACACGCGCACGCTGGCCGCTGTCAGCGTGGTGAGCCGCCGCTCGGCAGGGGGCAGCACGCGACCGTCGCACCGGGCTTCGCGGCGCAACTGCCGCCCGGCGTCGAGAATACGGCGCGCGGCGCGCAGCAGCCGGTCGGTTTCGCCCTTGGCGGGTGGGGTGAAGAAGAGATGCTCGAACGTCCCTTCCTCCACGCTGTCGCGCAGCACCGGCGCCCCGGTGGGGTGGGGTGCGCCAGAGCGGCTCTTGCGCCAGCCATCTTTGTAAGAGGCGCGCGGCTTCGCGCCCGGCAAATGTGCACCCAGCGCGCCGACCAGCGCCTCGCCAAAGGCAAGCGTTCCCATTCGTCCCTCCTTTATGGAAGGCCGTCACCAGACAAAAAGAAGGCGTGGCGCGAAGCGCGCATCCTTGAAACCGTAGGGAAACTGGCGTAGGAAGAAGGGGTTGTGTTGCCTTTTATGGCCCCCGGTTCGACGTTTGGCGACGTCGCTCCACTACTCCAACGGATGCCCGGCCTTCGTGCCGGGTATTCTTTTATGTGGTCACAGCCGCCCTTCCATGATCCCCTGACCGGCATCGACCGGCCCAGCTCATGCTCGCAAGGCCAGATGCCGCGAGCGGACCCATGATCGCAGCTAATCTCCTATTTCGAAAGGCCTTCCGGTTCGTGCTTTCGAGTAGGAATGCAGAAAATCATTCGTGCTTTCGAGTAGGAATGGGGTTTCAATTCGTGCTTTCGAGTAGGAATTGCCGTTCCCCATTCGTGCTTTCGAGTAGAAACTCCCGTCCCAATTCGTGCTTTCGAGTAGGAATTGCCCGGCCTTGCGAATCACCCCGACCGGCTCACGCCTCGGCGATCTCTTCGTCCGCTTCGGTGAGGGCAGGGGCGCGGCGGGTGACGATCACCCGCGCCTTGGCGGGACGACGACCGACCTTGCGCTCTTCGCCCTCCGCAGGCGGCGGGGCAGGGGCATCCTCGATCAGGCGGATGTCGTAATCGGGAATGGCGTTGGCGGCCACGACCTGGCGCATGGCGATGCGGAAGTTCGACAGCGGGTTCTGGAAGCCGATCTGGTGGCGCAGAAGGTCGAGGTCGAGGTCGAGCGGCTCGCCCTCCACGCAGGTCGATCGCGCGACCTCGTAGATGCGCCGCTCGATCGGGCCGAGCTGGAAATAGGTGTTGGCATAGTCGAGCACCTGCCCGTCCCGCAAAATGGCGCGAAACAGCCAGTCGCACAGCCGTACCTTGACCGCTTTCAGGCGTTTTTCGCCCTTCCCCGAGCGTGCATATTGCAGCCGCGCTTCCGATAGCCAGGAAAAGAAGCCCTCCTCGCCCTCGCCGCCCGCCTCGATATTGGTACGGATCTGCGTGCCCTGAAGCCGCTCCAGCGCGTCGGACAGGCGCGAGTAGGAGCGAGCGCTGTGATTGGCGCCGGTGACGGTGAAAAGATCGTGCGCGGTGAAGGTGAAGTCCTGGCTCACGTCCATCCCCGCCTCGATCTTCGCGGCCATGAGGCTGGCGATATAGAGAACGATTTCCTTGTCGTAGATGGTCGCGACCCCGCGCGCGGACGGGCGCACCTCGATCTGGACGGTGGAAGTGGAATAGGCGAGTGGCTTCATCCACGCATTCTTGGCGAGCGCAAAGAAGGGAAAGGCCATGAGCGACCGCTCGCCGCGGATCTCGCCCATCAGCGGGCTGTCGAGCTGGAACAGGTCGCCCTGCGATTTTCCCATCAGTCGGCCCCTCTTGGCATGGCGATCCTATTTCTACTCGAAAGCACGAATTGGAGCTTCGGAGGCGGTGATCGCCATCCTGCCGTCCACACAGGACAAGGAGGACAATCAGCCGGGCTTCTTCGTCGCGGAAATAGAGCATGTGCGCGCCTTCGGGAAGCGCTCGATGGTTTTCGCGCACGGTTGCGGGCCGCCCGGTCGTTTGTGCATTCTCCAGCGCGTGCAACAGGACCTGACCGTGCGGAAAAGGTACTTGTTAGGTATCCTTAGGATATCTTAAGGATACCTATGAAAAAATTTAGCCGCATGCGCCACAAGCCGAAACCTTTCCCAAAGATCATCGCCCCTGGGGCTGGTTCGAAAGCTTGCTGGTCGGCGGGCGGTTCCAGGTCAAGCGCATCACCGTGCTGCCCGGCCAGTCCTTGAGCCTGCAAAGCCATTTCCACCGCTCGGAACACTGGATCGTGGTCGAGGGGACGGCGCGGGTGACGCTGGACGGCGAGGTGTCGCTGCTGACCAAGAACCAGTCGATCTAGGGGGGCATAAAAAAGCTGGGGGTGACGGTGCTGATCCGGTAGCTTTAGGAGCATGTCGAAACCGGCTCCGCTTGTCGCTTACCGTCTGAAGGTCGGCCTCCGGGATATATCGCCGATGATTTGGCGACGCTTGCTGGTTCGCAGCGATCTGACGCTTTTTGGTCTGCACCGGGTAATCCAGATCGCGTTTGGTTGGGAAGATTATCATCTCCATGCTTTCAAGGTGCATGGGCGCCGTTTCGGCACGCAAAGGACGGGTGAGCGTCACCACCTTGTCGAGGACGGGAAAATTCTGAGGGAACTGACACTTGCCGACCTGTCGCTGCGAGTGCGGCAACGCATGATGTACGAATACGACTTCGGCGATTTCTGGGAGCACGAGATCCGCGTCGAAGCGCGTGAACAACCGAGCGCAGACAAGCCCTGGCCGGTCTGCACCGATGGTGCTCGCGCCGGTCCGCCTGAGGATATCGGCGGACCGGGTGGATATGAGCGATTGCTCGAACGTCTCGATGAATTGCGCTTCGATCAGGGAAATGGCCTGGATGACTTTCTGGATGAAAACGATACCAGCGACGGCGAGGAAGATGACGGCGAAGAGTGGACGCCAGCTGACCGCGCCGGGTTCGACGGTCCAGATGATCCGCTGCTGCGCTACGATCCAGATTCCATCGATCGCCGCGCCATCAATCTCGCGTTGAAGGCTGAGTTTGTCGGCAAGGACCGGCCAATGTCTGTGGACTGATGCTCAGGCAAGCTCGGCTTGAGCGCGTCTGTCATCGCGTACCCGCATGATCGTCTGCCGGCTTGTCGAGAACGCCTTGCTGAGCGCGGACACGGTTTCGCCGCTTTCAAGGCGGCGCTCGACCTCGGCGCGCTCGTCTGTTGTAAGGCTCGCAGGCCGTCCGATGGCCTTGCCCTCCGCCCGCGCGCGGCGTAGCCCGGCCTGGGTGCGTTCGATCAGCAGGTCGCGCTCGAATTCGGCGACCGCGTTGATAACGCCCATCGTGAGCTTGCCTGTCGACGAGGTGAGATCGACGCCGCCCAGCGCCAGGCAGTGGACGCGAACGCCCATGCGATCGAGATCGGCGACGGTGCTCGCCACATCCATCGCGTTGCGGCCGAGCCGGTCGAGCTTGGTGACGACGAGGACGTCGCCATCCTCTAGCCGGTCAAGCAACCGGGCAAAACCCTTGCGTTCTTTCGCCGCAACCGACCCGGAGATGGTTTCGGCGACGATCCGCCGCGGCTGCGCTGCAAAGCCAGCGGCCTCAATCTCGTGCAACTGGTTGTCGGTCGTCTGGTCGACGGTCGAAACGCGCAGATAGGCAAAGGTGCGTGACATGGATCCGGCCTCGATTGTCCGGAAGGGGTGTCCAGTAAAATTGGTGTGTCCGCAAGATGGTAAGGCTATTTTATGGACAGGGTTAGCTGTAGGTGACCGTAACCGGTCGGTTTCGGACGGCGGCACCGATGTGCCGGCCAATGAGTTCCCTTCTTCATGGAGGAATGAGCTCATGCGCTTCACCATCACCCTCACCGCAGCAACGGACGACAGGCCAACCAGCGGCATATCCATCGCCGTCATCGAACGCGACGACGACACGCTTACGATCGATGATCTCGGTCTCAGGATCGCGGAGAGCAAGCGACTGCTGGCCGCGCTGCAGCTCGCTGTGGTTCAGACCCAGGCGCTCGACTGGTGTCGCCGCCAGCGCGCTTGTCCGTGCTGCGGATCAGCAAGGCAAATCAAGGATCATCGTTCGATCATGGTGCGCACGCCGTTCGGAAAGATCGCCGTGCCAAGTACCAGGTTCCGGCGATGTACATGTAAACCCACAGCGGGTATCGCGGCGCCGATCGTGGCGGCGCTGCCCGAACGCGTCACGCCGGACCTTCTCGAGCTAGAGGCGCGCTGGGCTTCGCTCGCGTCCTACGGCATCACCGCGGAACGCCTTGCCGACGTCCTTCCGATCGGTGACGCGATCAACGCGACGACGATCCGGCAGGACACCCTACGCGTCGCGGAGCGTTTGGAAGCCGAGCTTGGCACCGAGCGACGCTGTTTCATCGAAGGCTGCGAGGCGGACTGGACCGATGGTCCGCTGCCAGGACCGCCTGTCACTGTCGGGATCGATGGAGGCTATGTACGATCATGGTACGATCGGCCGAACAATTTCGAGGTGATCGTGGGTAAGTCCGTCGTCGATCCGGGCGAGGATGGCGAAATTAGCGAGCCAACGCGCCGGTTCGGCTTCGTGGTCGGACATGACGACAGGCCGCGTCGTCGCCTTCATGAATTGCTGCTGGAGCAAGGCGTCGGGATGGACCGTGAGATCACCTTCATGTCCGATGGTGGCAGGAACGTCCGCAATCTTCAATGGGACATGCGGCCGAACGCCGAGCATGTCCTCGACTATTTCCACATCGCCATGCGGGTGACGGTCATGCAGCAGATCGCGCGCGGATTGCCGCCCCCATCCGAGACGGATAAAGACGTGGCCGTCGCCACTCTCGAGCGAGTTCGGCACTTCCTCTGGCACGGCAACTGGCGCCGTGCTCTCGACCTAATCGGCGACGTCGAGACCAGAATGCTTGGTGCGACAGATCCGGATGTCACCGACGAGCCGATGAGCCACCCACAGGTCTCGCCGCAAGCTCGCAATCTCCTCAAGCATTTGCGGGAGTTCGAAAGCTATATCAGCGCCAATGCCAGCATGATCCCGAACTATGGCGAGCGACGACGATATGGCGAAGCAGTCTCGACCGCCTTCGTGGAATCGACCGTCAACCAGGTCGTCGCAAAGCGCTTCGCAAAGAAGCAACAGATGCAGTGGACGCCCAGAGGGGTGCATCTGCTTGTGCAACTCCGCGTCCGTACCCTTGATGGCACGTTGGCCAATGACTTTCAGAGGTGGAGGGACGAACGGAAGGCGGCATGACCCCCAACTTTCTCATGCTCCCCTTCAAGCGAAGCTGGCAGAAGCGGAAAGCATGCGCTTTGGGGGAATTTATATTGAGCATTCCCCTAAGTTCCGCGTCGTTGTTCGACTGGTTGGGGGTGCCGAGCAACTACTGTCGCGTTATACAAGCAATCCGTTAATTGTGGCGGAGAAGGCTGCGCAGCCCCTGGTTGCATTGCGCAATAAACAAGAAGCAGCAATCAAAGCCCTAGCTGCGAGCGAGCCAAATTTTGGCACCGAGGTTGATGTGCGCAAAGGTCGTTTGGCGATCTACGCTCCCAGCCCAGATCGTGTTCGTGGAAAACTCAAGGGCGCAGGCCTTGCGGATGATGACACGGAGTTTGTCGCCGCCGACAAACGTGACCAGCTTGTGGCGAGCGTCCGGGGTGGTGAGCAACTCACCACACAAACAGATAGCGCTGGCTTCTACGAGAACGGCACGCTGGGTTTTGCCGTGATCAAGGGCACTACACGCGGCATTCTAACAGCCGCACACGTTGGCGAGTGCATTGGTGCTGGAAGTTCCTGCGTCAAAAATAGTCCGTTCACAAGTCAGGGTGTGTCGTTCACTTGGCAGGGGCAGATGAACTCTGGCAGTGACGATTATCAATGGCGGACGGTCTCGGCAGGAAATACGATCACGAACACGATAAAGTACTCAACATCAAGCCTGACGGTGACGGGAACGGCGGATACCACCACCTTCCCTGTGGGCACGACTGTTTGCAAGCAAGGCGCTACCACAGGTTACACCTGCGGCACGATTGAAGCTACAAACTCTTCGACCACTTACAATGGCTCGACTGGCTATTGGGTTCGGGTAAAGCGCAACACTAGCGGCAATATGGCGGACTCCGGCGACAGCGGCGGTCCTGTGTTCGGCGGTGGCGCGTCGGCAGGTCAGGCGACCGCATACGGCATTGTTCATTCGAAAGTCACCGCACCAGCGGACCAAGTAGGACAGATGATGTTCATGCCAATCAAACGGATTAGTGGCCTCGGGCTTTCGGTAGCGACAAATTGATGCGCGGGATATTCTCCATTGTACCTTTGGTGCTTGCGCTGGGCGGTTGTATTACCCCATCGCCCATCCAAGAGGCGTCGTCTAATGGGGTTGCTGGCTTATGGGAGGTTGATTCCTCTCGAAACGGAGGCGTACCTGCCTTAACTCTCAGATTCTTAGATGACGGCACAATTACTGGTACTGTAGCGTGCAATTCAATCAGCGCGCGGTATCAGCTAGTGTCTGACACGCTTACGATCTCCGAGGCTGACATAACTGCTCTTGAATGCGGAGGCCGCCCAGAAGCTGCTCGCGCCGGCGAGATAGCTCAGAGTTTGCTCGCGTCCTCTCCCTACCGCGTCATCCAGCGCGAGAAAGGAAGGATTTCGCTTATGGGTGCTGCCGTAAGCTGGCGCCTAAAACGTACTGACGCAGGGATGTAAGTCAGTCCGGCATTTGGAGCAGCTTTGGAACGATGCAAAAATCAAAAGTTTCGCATCAAACCGAAAGCCGCGCTTTTCCGCGCCCTTCCCTGATGCAAAAATCTGATGCAGAATCGCGGCATGATTTACGGCTATGCGCGCGTCTCCACCAACGGTCAGGATTTGGCCCAGCAGCTCGCCCAGCTTGGGGCGGCCGGCTGCGCGAAGATCTACCGCGAGAAGATCAGCGGCGCGTCGGCCGAGCGGCCCCAGCTCAAGCGCGCGATCGGCGCGCTCGATCCCGGCGACGTGCTGATGGTGACGGCGACCGATCGCCTCGCCCGCAATACGCGCGACCTCTTGAACATCCTCCATGCTGTGAAGGAGGCCGGGGCCGGCTTCCGCTCGATCGCCGAACCGATGGTGGACACGACCTCGCAGCTCGCCGAGGTTGTTATTGCCGTGCTAGGCGTTGCCGCCAGCTACGAGCGCCAGCGGATCGCCGAGCGCACCAGCGCCGGCCGCGCCCAGGCCAAGGCGCGCGGGGTCAAGTTCGGCCGCAAGAGCGCCCTCACCCCGCACCAGCAGGCCGAGGCGCGGCGCAAGCTCGACGCTGGCGACACGCAACGATCGGTCGCGGCGCTGTTCAACGTCAGCCAGGCGACGATTTCGCGGCTACAGGAGCGGTGAGCGCCGCCCCCCTCCTCCCCTTGGGTTCGATCTAGGTGGTCAGCGCCGGCGCACAGGCCCAGCGCTCGCCCTGCCAGTGGAAGCCCACCCGCTGCGCGTTGCTGATCGCGGGCGGCGCGCCCTTACGCCAGAATCCCAGCATCTTGCCCCGATCGTCCAGATGAGCGTCGGCGACGATCGCGCGGGCGGCCTGGATGAATTGCCCATGCCCGAACACATAGACCAGCGAGGCGGGCGGCATGGCGGCGAGACGGGCTAGGGCCGTCTCGCAGCGCCGGAGCAGAGTGGCGAAGCTCTCCGCCCCCTCCCCGTCGCAATAGTTCGGGTCCGCCTTGCGCCAATAGCGTTCGAGGTGCGGCATCCGCTCCGCGCTGCGCGTGCCGTTCCAGCGCGCCGGTTGCAGATAGGTGAACTCTTCTATCGGCCACACTTCCACCGGCACGCCGGGAAAGCGCGCGATCGTCGGCGCGGCCGTCTGCTGCGTGCGGGTATAGGGCGACGTGACGATGATCGCGGGCGCTTGCGCCCAGCTCGCCGCGACTTCGCGCGCCTGTTCCTGGCCCAGCTCCGTCAGCGCGATCGTCGCGAGATCATTGCAGGGCACGCCCGCGTTGCCGGTGCTTTCGCCGTGACGGATGAAGATTACGCGCATGGCTATTCAAACAGTTCCGCATGAGTGCCGGCGCGCACGAAGTTCACCAGATTCCCCTCAATCGTGTAGATCAGGAGGAAATCGCCGCCGATATGGCACTCGCGATGATCGCTCCAATCGCCTTTCAGCGGATGATCCAGCCATTCTGGGCCTAACGGCGCATCGTTGGCGATGAGCATCATCATCGCTTCCTTGAGCTGTTTCATGTTGTAGCGCCCGCTGCGCGACAGCCGCTCCCAATCCTTGACGAACCTTTTTTCGTAGGACGCCTCTCTTGGGAACGAAGCCCGCTTACTGCTGGCGGGCTTCTTGGTCGAGGGCATCGAACATTTCCTGGGCATCGGTGAAACGGGCGCGGCGAGCCTTCATCGTCGCGCGGGACGCCTCGATCGCGGCGCGCGTTTCGGCGTTCGGCACCTTCAGCTCGAACGGCAGCGCATGGTCCTTGGCGACCCGCGTGAGGGTCATGCGGACCACATCCGAGACGGTCAGCCCCAGCTCGGCCAGCACGGCGGCGGCTTCATCCTTCAATGTTTCGTCGATGCGCGCGCGCACGAAAGCGGTAGCGGCCATTGGAACCTCCTTGGTCAAGCCGATAATGTAGCTCAGTTGAGCAACAATTTCAATCCAGGCAGGGGACATGCGCCTGCCGCTGGCGCGGCACCGTGGCTCTACTCGCTTCGCTCCCCAAGCCCGCAAGCGGTCTTGGCCCAAGGTGACGACCCACATGGCGGGGGCGAGATCGCAAGCGGATCTCGCTCCATGGTGCCGGCGTGCGCCGGCGTCGTTCTTCGTTCAAGGGGGGGAAAGGCGGTCCCGGCCGCCTCTCCCCCGCAACGGGATTAGACGGGGCCGTGCCTCGCTGCGCTGCGGCCGCTCCACCCCCATCGAATCCCGCTGCCCCCCTCTCTCGCCGGCGTTCTTGGGCGTCCGTGTTCCGGCCGATGGCTTGGCCATCGCCGGACAGGCGATTTGAAGGGAGTAAGGACGATGACCCACCAAACCCGCGAAAGCTGGCTCAATGCCGTGGCGCTGGGCATGGCTCCGCTGTTCGAGGCGCTGGACGCCCTCCTGCCCGACCGCGTGCGCGTGGCGATCGGCTTCACCAGCAGAGGCGCGAAGGGCAAGGCGATCGGCGAGTGCTGGGATAATCGGTTGAGCGCGGACGGGCATTTTGAAATCTTCATCCGCCCGGACCTGGCGCACGCGCCCGACGCGATGCCGGCGCAGATCGCGGCCATCCTCGCGCATGAGCTGGTCCATGCCGCCGTCGGCATCCCGGCGGGGCATGGGAAGGCGTTTAAACGGTTCGCCCTTGGGCTGGGCCTAGTCGGGCCGATGCGCGCCACCACCCCCGGCGAGGCGTTCCTTGCGGCCATCGCGCCGATCTTGGAGAGCGTCGGCCCCCTCCCCCATGCCCGCCTTGATACGGACGGAGAGTCGACCGCGCCCAAGAAGCAGAAAGCCCGGATGCTCAAATGCGAGTGCGCGACGTGCGGCTATACCGTGAGGACCGCGCGCAAATGGCTTGAGCAGGCCGGAGCGCCGCTTTGCCCGATCGAGGATCACGGCCAGATGCAGCATGAACCGCTGGACGATGACAGCGAGGATGAGGGCGGCGAGGATAGCTAGACCGCCCTCCCCTCCCCGCAATTCGGGGTTTCGTTGACGCAGCCGAACCGAGCCGGTATGACCACATGCAAACATGCGGTCATGTAAGGATATTCACATGCCAACAATCGCGATCATCAGCCAGAAGGGCGGCGCGGGCAAGACCACCCTCGCCCTGCATCTGGCTGCAGCCGCCGAGGATTCCGGGCATACCGCCCTTGTGATCGACCTCGACCCACAGGCGACGGCGAGCCAGTGGGCGGCATGGCGACAGGATGCGCCCCCGGTCGTGATTGACAGCGCACCCCCTCGCCTTGCCGCCAAGATCGAACAGGCGACGGGCCAGGGCGCGGCGTTCATCGTGATCGACACCCCGCCCCATGCCGACAGCGCGGCGAGCGCCGCCGTCGAAGCGGCCGACCTGGTGCTGATCCCTTGCCGCCCCAGCGCGTTCGACCTGGCCGCGATCAAGACGACCGCCAGCCTTGTGAAGATGCGCGGTAAGCCCGCTTTCGTGATCTTCACGGCGGGAAGCCCGACCGCGCCGCGCATGTATGACGAGGCCGCGCAGCTCGTGCAGGATTATGGGCTGGACGCCTGCCCCCACCATATCGCCGATCGTGCCGCCTTCCGCCATGCGGCGGCCGAGGGCAAGACGGCGATGGAGATCGAGCCGAACGGCAAGGCGGCCGACGAGGTGCGCCAGCTTTACAAGTGGACATGCCAGCATGTAAACATGCAAGCATCGAAGAAGCGGAGGGCCAGCGCATGAGCAGCCGGAAAGGATCATTGCTTGCATTGCGGGATCGCGATGCAGCGCCATCGCCGGCGACGGCCGAGCCGGAGGGGAGGGCGGCCGCGCCGATCGCCCGCAGCTCTGGTGCAGGCACCGGCAGCGGATCGAGCAGCAGCCCGGTTGCGCCGAGCCGTCAGGGCAAGAAGGCCATGACAGGCTATTTCAGCCCGGAAATGTCCTTCGCCATGCACATGACCGCCCGCAAGCACGGCATGAGCCTACAGGACGCGATGGCCGAGGCGTTCAACGACTGGCTGCGCAAGATGGGGGAAAGCCCTGTAGGCAAGTGAGCATGTTCACATGCAAACATTTGATATTGGGGAAGTGCTTATGGCCGTGCTGATCGTGTCCGCCATTTTCGTATTGGCGATGATCGGGCTGTCCATCCGGGCAAACGCCCGCTTTCGGCAGGAAAAGACATTGCCGATGCAATGGCGGCTTTCCCGATCGGCGCCGCTCTCCCGTTCGGTGAACTGGTCCGCGCCCCGCGTTGTCGCTCTTAGCTTCACCCCCTGCTTGGCGATCGGCGTGCTGGCGCTGTTCAATATTGGAGCGGTGACTCTAACGCCGAGGCCAGGCCAGGAATGGATGGTAGTGCCAATTTTGATATTCATGGGAAGCATGTTTGTCGCGGCCCATATTTTCCATCTTTGGCTGATCGAAAAGACCTTGAGCCGCTAATTGCCAAGTGAGCATGTTCACATGCAAGCATAGCGGTCATGCCACGAGACTGTCCTATTGCGGCCACGATTTGCGGCGAAGCAATCACACTATGACAGTCATTAGGCACGCGATCTTTCCCGGTGACACCGCTTTGGTGCTGGGCATCTGGCGTGAGTTCATCGCTAATTCGCCGGTCAATCTCGACTACCAGAATAATGACGCCGAGTTGGCAAACTTGCCGGGCAAGTATGCAGCGCCCAAAGGGTGCGTGTTGCTTGCGGATCGGGAGGGGGAAATCGAAGGCTGCGTAGCGATGCGCCAAGTCACTCCCGAGATATGCGAGATGAAACGCCTATATGTTCGTCCCCAGGCGCAGGGACGGCATCTTGGCCGCGCTCTCGCTGAACGTCTGATCGAAGAAGCCCGCGCTGTGGGCTACAGCGAGATGAGACTCGATGTGCAAGCGAAGTTCGTCCCCGCACGCAAGCTGTATGAGACTCTCGGTTTTGTCACGGCCGAGCCGATCTCCTTCAACCCGGTTCCCGGCGCGTCCTTCCTCGGTCTTCACCTGTAGTCGGTTCCTCAGCAATCGACCAGAAAGCGACAAAGCCGGAGCAATCGAGCATGTTTGCATGTGAACATAACCGCTTGCACGCATACGGGTGTGTCAGCGCAGGGGCTTGCGTTCGTGGCGTTTCTTGCAGAAGCCGAGGAAGGCGGCGCGGGGGCTTTTCAGTTCGGGTTTGCCCATGTCGTGCCACCACGACACCCATTCGTCATAGAGCGCATACACGTCATAGCCTGGCGCAGCGCCCTTAGCGTCGTGCATGGTTTCCGGGTCGATATAGGGCGCATCGTCGCCGGCGCTGGCGACCGGATCGGGCTTGGACTTGAGGCCCGAGCGGTTGCGGAACAGGATCACGTCATCATCCATTGTCACCGCATAGTCGGGGAAATGGCCGTGATCGGCGTCATGCTCGCAGACCTTCTTGACCAAGGAGCGAAACACGCGGAGCGGGCTGTTCGAGCCGCATTTCTTCTGTAGCAGCTCAAGGCCGATTTTCCATTCGTCCTTCACGCCGCAATGCTTGCGCGCCAGCTCATACATGCGCCGCTCGAATGGCTTGCGGAGCCGGAAATAGTCGCGGTGAAGCGTCAGGACGTTCTTGCTGATGACCGAGCGATAGACCCAATCCGACAGGGTGATTTCCAGATCGAGCATCCGGCCATCGAACGTCTTGCGGGTGATCCTGGCCTCTTCGATCAGGCCGAAAATCCGTGTTTCCTCGACGCCGCCCGTCTGAATGTTGGTCCGTACCGTGGTTCCGCGCAGGCGGGTGAGGGCGTCGGTCATCAGCCGATAGCCTTCGCCGCTGGTTTGCCGGTTGGTGGCGACGAGCATGTCATAGGCTTGCAGGCGCACCGTGCGGCTAGGTTCCTCGCCCTGGTTCATCTTCGCGACGAGCTGCGAAATGCAGTAGATCAATATGTCCTTGTCGTGGATCGTCGCCAGGCCCTTGCCCGAGGGAATTATCTCGATGACGTTGCCGTTATGCTCGTAGCGCCGCATCCGGTTGTCGGGCTTGGTCGAGAGCGAAAAGACCGGATGCTCCATCGAGGCCATGTCATCCTTGGGGATGGCGTCCAGCACGTCGCAGATGAACAAGTCCTGGTTGGGGTGCCGCACCGGCAGCAGCGGCGTGCGATCGTCGCCGTCCACGGCCGAGGCCGGCGCGGCGATCGGCGCGTCAAACAGGGAAGGGGAGGGGTCTATCGTCATTTCACTAACGCCACAGCTACTATCGTCATTTCACATACGCAAGCGGGATTATCGTCATTTCAGATTCACCCCCCGTGCTATCGTCATTTCGATTACGCTTGAGAGCGGCAGGGGAGGCCGGGCGCTATCGTCATAGTGGATTCGCCCTATCGTCACTCTGGATTCGCTTTTTCGTCATAGTGGATTCACCGACTGTCGAAAAAACGCCGATTTATTCAATATTTTCAAGGTTCTAAAAAATCGCCGAAAACCCGTAACACGACTCTAAACCCATATTTTAACACTAGGCCGCCCTGTGGATAACTTTCCCGACCAGCAGAGCTTCACCCACCGGAGGAAAGAAAAGCGCCGCCTCTTGGGGCTTCGCCCCGCCGGCTCGCGGCCTTCGGCCGCCCCGGATCGCTGCGCGATCCTCCCACCCGGCATCCCCATGATGAGCCGGCTTCGCCGGCACGCCTTTGTTTGGTTTGGGGGATAGTGGCAGCCCTTACACCCTTACCGCCAGCACATCGCCTAGATCGACCGTTGCAAATGGCTTTCCAGAAAAGCCAAGCGGATAGGGCGGCGTGCGATCGGAGAGGACAGGTGAGGCGGAAACGTCCTCGCAGGCGCGATTTCCGGCCCGCCCAGCCCTTTTCGGGGCGTTCGATAGGGGTTGCGGGCGTCAGAACCGCCCAAAGCGCTCTATGGGTCTCCCAGGAGCGGCCGATTTTCCGGCGCGAGATCCGCGTGCCGTTTAAACGACCTTATGCCTTGTCAAAGCGGCCGGCGAACTCGCGATCGGCATAGTATTTGAGCTTGGCGGCGACGATCGGGCGTTGCCCCGCGAGGAACAGGAGCTGCAAATCGTCCCGCAGCGTGCGGACTTCATCCGGCGTGAGCAGCGGGCGGGCGACATGCTGCGACCCGAACGATATGCCGGTTTCGTCGCTGTCGATCGCGCGGCTCATGGTCTCGAACACGACCGTTTCCTGGCCGAGCAGATCGGAAACGAGCTTGGCGCTGTCGTGATCGTTGACGCCGAACACTTGCAGCACGCCGGCGTTCGACAGGAAGGTGCCGGCGCGGCGCTCGTAGAGCGCGCGGAGCTGGTGAACGTCCTGCAAGATCGGCCAGAGCTGGATGCCATAGCCGGCCATCAGGCCCATAGCCCGCTCGACGGGTTCGAGGCGGCCGAGCGCGGCAAATTCATCGAGCAGGAACAGGACGGGGCGGGCAGGAGAGGTCGGCGCGCGCGCCAGATCGGTCAGCCCTTGGGCGAGCATCAGGCGCAGCCAGCGGGCATAGGTGGCGAGCCGATCGGGCGGCAGCACCAGATAGACGGTCGTGGGCCGCGCCTTCACATCGGCGAAGGTGAAATCCGAGCGTCCCAGCGCCGCCGTCATGCGCGGGGAATCGAGGAAATGGGTGTGGCGCTGCGCGGCCGACAGCACGCCGGCCGCTTCGCGGTCGGACTTGCCCAGGTGGCGGTTGGCGGCACGCGCGATCAGGCCGCGCGCCTGCGTGCTGCGCGACATTTCCCGCAGCATCCTTTGGAAATTATCGGGCGCGAAGGTCAGGCAGTCGCGCAGGGCTTCCAGCGTGCGGTCGCTGCCCAGCGATTCCGGGTCGCAGGCCACCCACAGGAGGATGCCGGCGATCAGTGCCTTGGCTTCCTCGTTCCAATGCGCCTCGCCGGCTTCGCCGGGAGCATCATAGACCAGCGCGTCGGCCAGCGTCATCGCGTCGTCGGCGAGATCGAGGCCGGCAGGGTCGAGGCGATCCAATGGATTGAACGCGGCCGAGGCGATGCCCGTCACCCCGAACGGATCGAGGACATGGACCGGGCCGAACCGGGCGCGATGGCGGGCGGTGATCCGCGCGTTCTCACCCTTGGGGTCGATGCAGACGACCGGGCCGGGATAGTCGAGCAGATTGGGAATGATGGTCCCCACGCCCTTGCCGGTGCGCGTCGGCGCGATCGTCAGCAGATGGGAGGGGCCGGCATAGCGCAGCAGCTTGCCCGACTTGCGATCACGGCCGATCAGCAGGCCTTCGCCATTTTGGGCGAGGGGCCTTGTCTCGCGATCGGTGGCGAAGCGGGCCGAACCGTGCGTGTCATCGCCGGCAGGACCGCCATAGCGCAGGATCAGCGGTTGGAAGAGGGCGCGCAGCGTGACGAGCAGGATGACCAGGCCCGTCAGCATCATCACGATCTGGTAGATAGGCCCAGTCGGCCCGAAGCTGCGATTTTGGCCATGTTGAAGAACAAAGATTGAACATGGCGATCTACCAGGCTCGCTCTTGTCCTCCAATCTCGTAAACATCGGTCTCGATCGAGCACCTGTAGCTCTCTGCGATGTTGAACATCTCTGTCTGGAGAGATGCGATCTCATCATCGAGGCTGACGCCATCGGCACCCTGATCATAGGCGACGGTCAGCGTGTAATCGCAGTTCCCGGTCTTTTGCATCTGGTAATCCCGCTCCAGCATCGCCTCAATGCGCTCGCGAGCGGGCTTTCTGCCACGACCATGCTTGTTGAAGTTCTCGATGGTCAGATGCAGGGCGATGGTGACAGAAGGCGGCTTTTCCGGCAGCCCGATCCTTGAAGGAATGACGTCAAGCGCCCGATAGACGGTCATTCTTGAGATCTTGAGGTCGCGCGCGACGCTGGCCTTGCTCGCGCCGGCGGTGATCCGGCGTCGGATTTCATCGTCATCGATGTTTTTCTTCCGGCCTTTGTAGACGCCTTCGGCGCGCGCCGCCTCGATCCCGGCGCGCTGCCGGTCCTTGATGAACGTCAGTTCCATGTCCGCGACCATGCCCAGAATGGTGATCACCATCCGCCCCATGCTTCCGGCCGTCGTCACCTCCGGCTCAAGCACCCGCAATGAGGCTCCCTTCTGGTCGAGTTCATGAACCAGATTGAGAACATCGCGTGTGGAGCGACCGAGCCGATCGAGACGCAGGACGACGAGTTCGTCATCGGCGCGCAGGAACTGCATGATCGTCTCAAGCTCCGTGCGTCCAGTGCGCGATGCGCCCGAGCCTGTTTCGGAGCGGAGGATTTCACAGCCCGCTGCCTTCAACCGGGCAACCTGGATGTCGAGATCCTGGTCGATGGTGCTGACGCGGGCGTAGCCGACGCGGGTCATGGGCAAATCCGTCACATTAGGGTGGCTTTGCCCTCGTACAGTAACATTGGTGACGGAACCACCCTTTTGTGACATGTCGTATATGTCACTTCCGATCGTCACGTTCGGGTGCACCCAAATG
>Ga0209024_1000789_pt1 | contig 40617 bp, 49 predicted proteins | sample AutmiccommunBRH5_FD_187380 | JGI IMG/M metagenome (GOLD analysis project Ga0209024, IMG submission 187380) | Deep subsurface microbial communities from Mt. Terri, Switzerland - Autotrophic microbial communities BRH/5 (SPAdes) (version 2) | ecosystem: Environmental > Aquatic > Deep subsurface >... | reverse complement strand
GCATTCGGAATTGGACCCTCGGCCCTGACCGAAACCATGATTATGCTCAATAAGCATTTCGCCAATGCTGCCTAATCCCCCAACTGGGTGACGCCGCGCGGCCGTGCCCCATGTTTGCAACAGAGCCCGATCACCAAAAAGGAAGGTGAGTATCGGGTGACGTTCCGGCTCGCCTCGATCGTGGAGGCCGATCAGGGCCGCCATGATGCCGATTGGCACCGGGACCATGCCGAACGGGTCGCTTACTACACGGATGACCGCGACGACGCGCTAGGCTCGGCCAAGTCGCTTTCTGACAATATGGTGCGCGTCATGGCCCGCCTCGCTGAACAGGGAGCCAGCCAATGACCCATGAAGACCAGCAGCGCGCCTATAACGCCGGGTGGAACTGTGGCCGCTGGCCCGATGATCCCCGCTATCAGGGCTGCGAACCGACCAACCCCGACCTTTGGGAGCATTACGAGGACGGCAAGGCCGATGGCTATGTTGAACGACGCCGCAATGAAAGAGGGGTCTGATTATGGCGAAGGAAAAGCCCCTCAAGGGGCACAAGCTGGCAAGCTATAGCTTTGGCGTTTCGGTAAGCTGCGAGTGCGGTTGGCGCTCCGGGACATGGTTCGGGAAAGGTGGTCGCGGTAGCGCGCTGGGCGAGTGGTATTCCCATAAGGATCGCTGCGCGGCCGAAGCGAAGGCGCTGGGCGCATGACCAACCCGACCGCGCAAGCCTATGCTGAATTGCAACTGGCGTTCGACCATTACAACCGGGAGCTGTTCGCGGGCGAGCTGCCCCCCTGCCTGATTACGATGCAGAGGGAAAAGCGGAGCTACGGCTATTTCTCATCGGAACGGTTCGTGCATCATCACGACAAGAGCAAGACCGACGAAATCGCCATCAACCCGGCATATTTCGCCGTGGTCCCCCTGCTCGAAGTCCTCCAAACCGTAGCGCATGAAATGGTCCACGCATGGCAGTTCCATTTCGGCAACCCGTCGCGCTCCGGCTATCATAACCGGGAATGGGCCGACAAAATGGAAGCGATCGGCCTCATGCCGTCCAGCACGGGCCAGCCCGGAGGCGCTAGGACAGGGCAGAAAATGGCCGACTATGCCATTCCGGGCGGCCCCTTCATGCTCGCCACGGATGCCCTGTTGACGCAGAATTTCCGCATTTCGTGGGTCGATCGGTTCCCGGCCATCATGCCGACGCCGGCGATCGACGCCGGCGCCGGCGCCGGCGCTGCCGGCGGCCATCTGGCGGACGTGCTTCAGCCCGCCACGGGGAACCGATCGAACCGGATCAAATATCGCTGCCCTACATGCGGCGTGCAGGCATGGGGCAAGCCCGCGCTGCGGCTCCTGTGCGGTGGCGACGATTGCGCCAGCGCGCCCCTCGCCCCTGTCGAATAAAGGGGCTAGGATCAGCCCATGACGATGCGCAGCCTATTCGACGGGGCTTTGACGATGATCCTCTATGTCCTCGCCTTCGCAGCGGGGACAGTTTTTGTCCGGGCCAACTATGATCTGGTTGAGGCACACCCGCTTCTGGTGTTCTTTGTCGGCGCGATCTTCGCCTACCAGCTATTCAACCTGATCCCGCTTGCCGTTGCGACCATCAACGATCACATTCTAGGCCAGCCTGAACAGCGTCATAAGCGAGACTAGAGGCTATCCCTTCGGAATAGCGTTAATATCGAGCGCAAGCGGCTCGGTTTGTCGGGAGCTGCATGGTCCGGGGCCGTGGCCTCCGTCGCTGCGGGGTGCGCCTCATCCCATAGAGCTTTCCAACGCTCCGCCTCAATGCGGCGCGCCATTGCGCGGTTCTCAACCGCGTGCAGCCTTCGCGCTTCTCCGGGATCGCTATCCATGAATCTCGCGCTGCACGATGAATGGTAAGTTTCCGTTGCACACCATGATTAACAGCCTGCCGACGATAAAGGCTGGGCATATCGCGCGGGCGCAGCTCCTTCGCCTTGCCAGCGCCGTGCCTGCCCGATACGGTTCTGCAACAACTCTGCTTTCGGGTCGCGCACAACCCGCCGTTGTGTCCGAAAGTGCGAAAGCCCGGCCCTGTGTCGGGCTTTCTTATATTCGTGCTAGACCACGCTCCAACAAATAGTTCTGGTTCTCATAGACGCCTACGTCTATGCCGGATCTGACAGAGGAAGCGGGATGGCATTGGAACCTATCAGGGTATTGGAGTTCGCGGACGCCGATCGCGCGGACGTGCAACGGCGCGTGGTCGATGCCGTGCAAGCTGCGCCCGAACGGTTCCTGACGGACTATGCGGCCCGACCCGGCACTTTCGGGGGGCGCTACGTCTGTGCGGACGCCATGAAAGAGCTGCTTCCCGAATATACCGCCTCAAGAGAGGCCCGCGGCCGATACAACGCGCCCGTCCACAATGCCGCGGCCGTTCTGGCGGCCGAACAATACCGGCGCGTAGTGGCCGATAGCTCCGATCCGGCCCGCAACCTGGTGCTGTTCGTAACCGGGATGCCGGGGGCCGGGAAAACCTCTGAAATCCAGTATGCGGCGCTGCATGAAGGAAACCGGCTCGGCCGTGACGTGCGCGCGATCTTTGAGGGCCAGCTTGTCGATCCGCAAGCGAGCATCGCCAAGGTCGAACAGGCATTGAGCGCCGGATGCAGGGTCGGGGTAATAGCGGTGCTGCCTCGGCCAGAGGAGGCGCTTGCGCACACGTTCCAACGCTTTGAGGAGCTGGGCCGGGGTGCGAGCGCGGCCGTGATGGTGCGTATTCAGGAGGGCACGCCTGACGGCCTAGAGGCCCTTCTAGGTCGCTTTGGCGATCAGATTTCGGTTGCGGTCCATGACGTGCGCGATCGTGCGAATGTTCATCGCCTAGAAGGCATGGACGGTGTAAATATCTGGCGGAAGGAATTGGAAAATGGACCTGTCCAAGAAAGGCTTGAAAGAGAGTTCGACCGGCTCAACCAACTCGGCCGCGTCAGCGCAGATTGCGCCCTCCAATTCAAAGGACAGTCTCCCCACGGGCAACTTTACGCGATTGGAGGCCCTGATGTTGGTGGGAGCCTCGCACATGGCGACGGACGAAAAGCTACGCCGGAAAGTGGCCGAACGTCTCTCCTGAACGCGGCACGGGGAAGCTCGCTCGCCGGACTCTCCGACGCCCTCAAGACAGGCCAGAGCGAAAGCGACGGCAAAACCAAATCCAACGAAATCGGCCACGGCCTGCCTAAGCCGCCGTCGCCTCGGCGTTCCAGATGAACGCCCCCAGCCCTAACCTTCCGCTTGGTGTTAGCCGGGGAGCGTTGCGAGGGGCTGGCCCCTTGCTGTGGGGGTCGATCGGGACGCTGGGCGGCCCGATCGCAGGGGGACGCTTCCCCCGCCTGCCCCTTCTTTTCCAGTAGGTGCCATGACCGGCTATCTCGGCTCGAAACAGGTTTCGGGCGCATATCAGGCTGTGATTGCCAATATGCCGCCGCACGATACCTACATTGAGACGCATCTAGGCTCCGGCATCGTCCTCCGGCGCAAGCCTCCCGCTGCCCGCTCGATCGGCCTCGAAATTGATCCGGCTACCTTTGAGTGCTTCGGCTCGATCGCGGCAGAGGAATCGAGCGCGTTCGATGGCGCGGCCGTCGAAACCTACAACGTCGATTGCCTCGCCTTCCTGCGCGATTTCGACTTTTCGGCCGCTGGGCGCGTGCTGATCTATGCTGATCCGCCCTATGTCCTCGCCACGCGCTCCCATCCGGGCACGCGCTACCGCTATGACTATACGGAAGCGGACCATAGGGAACTGCTGGCCGTCCTCGATGCGCTGCCCGCCTCGGTGATGATTTCAGGCTATCCCTCGTCCCTGTATAGCGAACTGCTGCCCGCGCCGCGCTGGCGCGTCCTGTCCTATCAGGCCATGACGCGAGGCGGGCCGCGCACCGAATGTCTATGGATGAACTATGCGCCCGACGCGGCGCATTGGGCCACCCATGCCGGGGTGGATTTCACCGATCGCCAGAGGATCAAGCGCAAGGCGGCACGTTGGAAACGCATGTTTAGCGAGCTGCCTGCGGGCGAGCGAATTGCGATCCTCGCCGCGCTGCTGGAAGTGGACTCATAGCAGGCCAGCGCCGCACTCGTTGCCGTTGTGAAATGATTAACCAAAGCATCCTAGATCAGCCCTGCGACCCGAAGAACCTTTCTCGATCATTTAGGTTCTTTCACTGGACCCGGCTGCATTAGCTGTCGGGTCCATCTTTCTGCGCCGCCAGCTCGTCCACCAACATTTAACCAAGGCGGGCAAGGGTCCGATTACCGCTCCTGTGTCAAAAGAGGCGATGAACGGCGATAACAACAGGCCCTTTTCGCGCGGCGATTTGTCGGCGCTTCTGCTGCTGCTGTTCACGCTCGCCATGATGGCCTATAACTATCGGCATCCAGAGTGGGCGAGCCAAGGCGGCATATGGGCCTACATTGTTCCCCGCCACGGGACAGCATCATAGGCGTGCGCGCCTATCCGATGACTGAACGGACAAAGCGGACGATCGGCGGCCCAACGCCCGCGAGGAAGGCAAGCCCGGTAAGCGCCAGCAATCCCCAAAACTCGATGTGGATAAGCAAGTCGCTGCCGGAATCGTCGTTCGGATCGGGCCAGTCCTTCATGGCACCGGATGATTACGGCTCCGGCTCGATGCTGCAACCTCCTAAGCCAGCAAGGGGCTTCACCGGCCAGCATCATAGACGGGAACGTCTATGCCACCGGCGACATAGACGCGGGCGGCTATGCTGCAGCGCATAGACAGCGGCGACTATGCTTCAGCGGCCAACATTTCCGAGACAGGGCAACCGATCGCGTCCGCGAGCTGCGCCATAACATCCAAGGTCGGATTGGCCTTCCCGTTCTCGATAAACGAAATGTAGGAGGCCGTGACGCCGGTTTGCTCATGCAGCATCGCTTGCGACATTTTGAGGGCCTGCCTCCGCGCCCTCAACCGCTTCCCGAATAATTTGCTCAACGGGTGCGCCATATCGTCCAAACGTAGGTATATTGCCATTCTGGAACCTGCTTCGGAGTCGGGTGATGATGGACTTGAACGACGAACAATATCACCGCCTCCAACATGCTATAGCCCTCACGCGCGAAAGCCTCGCTATCGCGGCGGAGCTGGGCGACGATCTATCAGCCTTTCAACTGAAACACGCGCTCCATTCGCTGCATTACATTAGCGAGCTAGAGGCCGAAGGCCATGACGATCGGGAGCCTGTCACCCTGACCGTGGATGAAGCGGAGGCCCCGCGAACTGCGAGAACAATGCGAGACACGGACCTGAGCGATGAACAATATCGCGGCCTCCTCCACGCTATAGACCTCGCGCGGGAAAGCCTCGTTATCGCGGTGGAGATGGACGACGACATAACCGCCTTCCATCTCAAAACCGCGCTCCGTTCCCTCGACTATTCTAGGAAGCTGGTTTCCGCTTGATCTAGCGTCGAACGCTGCGGCGCTGGGCCGGTCGATCGTCTCCGATAACCGGCCCGGAACGCTTCCTTTCGCGTTCGTCGTCCAGCTCGATCCGGGGAGCCTCCCGCTCCTGCTGACGCGGGTTCTCGATCGCCGCCCTGATCTGGCGCACCACGCCTTCACGGCCCAAGCGGCTGTTCTGCTGCAAGTCGTTGAAGTCGGTGAAGCGTGCCGGGTCGGCCTGCTGCTCGCCGGGAGCGAAGGTCGGGAAGACCGGAACGCCGTTCACGGCCTGCGCCGCTTGGGTCGCCTTCTCCTTGCCGGGATTGTAGCCGAATTTCTCCAAGACGCGCTGATCGTCCTCGCCCATGATGAAAATCGGCTTGTCGGGGTAACGCTCGCGCAACGCGGCTGCGACGGCGGGAAGGTTGCCGGAATCGAACGCCGCGACGGTCGCATGGTCCACCACGCTAGAGACGGTCGCCATCGTCGCGTAGCCTTCGCCAATCATAATGCGCGGGGCCTTGTCGAGCGCGGCTAGTGCGGCCTGCGGCGTCACGCCCCCGTTGACCACATGGAAACAGCTTTCCTTGTGGCTCTCCTTCGCAAAACGCTTCGTGCCGTCTTCCTGAATATATTGCGTCGTCCAGTGCTTGCCGCTGGTGTCGATCGCCGGAAGGTGGATTGTATTATCGCTGGCGCTGGCGAGCGCGCCGATCGTCGGCGCAATGCCCTTCCTCTCCATGTAGGGCGTTGCCTGCTCGATCTGACGGCATTGCGCGGCGCGCTGCTGCACGCGCTCGGCCGTCGCGTCATATGTCGCCGTCCGTTCCCGATCGCGCTCCTCGCGCTTGGTGGCCGCCTCGGCGTTCAAGCGGGCCTTCTCCTCCTCGCTCAAGGTGTAGCCGGTGCTTTTCCAGCGCATATCCAGCCCTGAACGGTTGTTCTTGATATAGCCTGCGGGGTGGCCATCGGTGAACGCGACGTAGAAGCCCGCCGCCTCGCCTTTGCCGTCCCCCGCTGCGGGAACGCGGTGGGTCTTCCCGTCCATCATCGGGTGCCCTGCGGGAACCTCAAGGCCAAGGGATTTCATGGCGTCGGCAAACTCGACCTCCGGGCTTTTCGCCTCCTGCTGGCGCGGCTGATTGTCTATTTTCCAGCGCGCCAGCTTCTCCGGGTCTGCGCCCTCCGGCGCATACCAGCTCTTGCGCGCGGCATCCCATTTCGCGCCGTTGGCTTTGGCAAGGGTTCGTTCGCCATAAGGCACCGCCAGATATTCGCGCGTCTGTCGCGGGGTTTCCTTCATCGTATGCCCTTCCTGCGGCTGCTCCGGGGCCGTGGGGCGCTGCGCGCGCTCGCCGGGGAGCGATTGGCCTATATCTTCTGCGGGTGCCTCTACGGCGCTTGAAAGCCATTTCTGGAACGGCTCGACATTAGCGCCTGCCGGGACATACCATGATTTTTCGGCCTTATCCCACTTTGCGCCCAAGGCTTTCGCCTCGTCCTTCTCCCGATAGGGGACCGCAAGATATGTGCGGGTGGAAGGCGCTGGCGCGGCGTCCCGGTGGTCAGTCGCGTCAATGTCCAAGGATGGCGAATTGACCGCATAAAGCGGGGCCAAGCCCTGCCGCTCGCGGCGCTCATCGGCATATTGCTCCGCCTTCAAATTGATAAGGCGGGCAATCTCCTCCGGGTTCTGGTCGCGGCCATCAAAATCGCTGATCTGGTTCGGCCCAAGGGACAAGGCGATATAGCGGCGGCGCTCGCTATCGGCGGAATAGCCCGCCATAAGGTTTCGCTCGCCGTTCGGGGTTATCATCGTGCCGATCGGCCCGACGCCCTCAAATTGCCGTCGAACGGTGTGCATCGGCCCGCCACTATCAACCGGCTCCCAACCGTGCTTGTCGATCAGCGCGTGCAAAGTGCGGTCGGAATAGTGCTGCTGCGGGTCCGGTATAGAATCGCCTATGGCGGCAACGGCCCCGGCTGCGGCGGCCCATCTGTCGCCGCTATGGTCTGTCAGCCGCTCGACCGTAAACCCGGAATCATTAAGCGCCGCTGCAAGCGCCGGTCTGGCGAAGGCGGCCTTGATACGATCGTCCAGCTCCATGTTGAGGTCATCGGATATTACTAGGTCCGCTTCCTCGTTCCCATCGAAATGGGGGCCGTTCTGCCACTCCTCATAGGCTTGAACCGTCTCGGCCACGGCCGCGACCGCAAGCCGATCGCCCTCATCAAGATCATTCTGGCGCTGCTCCGGTGCCTGCTGGAAGTCTGGCGGCAAAGTCACGCGGAACCTATCAAAATCCTCGCGCGTAGCAGGCCGGATTTGATCTAGCGGACTGGCATAGAATGGCCCGTTAATCGGGTTGCGCCCGTCTATATTGCTGGCGAGGACGCCAAGCATCGTCATGCCCGGCTGCTGATAGCAAAGCGTATTCTCATTGCTGACGAAATATCGCGTATGGTCCTGCGCCTGCTCGACCTGCTGAATCAGCTTTTGTTCCAGCGCCAGAACATAGGTGTGAATCTTCTCGGCGTCCGATGCGGCGCGGACAATCTCAAGCGGGTCTTCCTCAAGGACTTTGATCCATGATCCGACATAGGCCGCGTGCTGCTCCGGGTCGTGGCCGATCTGCAATTCCTGCCCGGTTATGAGGCTCGCAATCTCGGCTCGCAATTCTTCGCGGGCATAGCCTTCCGAACCGAACGGGTGCGCCAAATCCCGGTCAAGGCGGTTGGGGTGGCCGGTCCAGTGCCCCAGCTCGTGCAGCGCCGTGGCGTAGAAGCGATCCGCGCTCGGAAACTGGCTGCGCAACGGCAAGGTGATGCTGTCGGTCGAAGGCCGGTAAAAGGCGCGGTCGCCCGCTTCTTCGGTGATTTTCGCGCCCGACGCCTGCAAGATGGCCTCGGCCCGGTCCACCGGATTCCACTCATGCGTAGTGGTGGCGATAGGTGGAAGCCCGTCGATCTGCTCGGCGTTGAACACCACGGCATAAAATGCGCGGGGCCGCTCAAGCTCGACCTTCTCTTTCCTCTGGCGGCCCTCGGCGTCCAGCACGGGCTTACCGCTCTCGTCCCGAACTACCCGTTCCTCCTCGAACTGCCAGTATTGGACAAGGGAGCCTTTCTCGCCCTTCCGCACCTGTGCGCCTTGGGCGGCGGCCTGCTTGTAGGTCAGCCAGCGATTATCAACCCGGCCCTCGGACATGAGATTGAGGACATTGACGCCGCGATAGCGTTTCCCGGTCGTTGGATTGAACGGCAATCCGCTGCTGCCGGTTGTCTCCCAAGGCTTCTGCCAAGGGGCGGTGCCCTGCTTCAACTGCTCTATCAGCTTGTCGGCAACCCGCTGGTGAAAGGGCTTCTTCTCCTCGGCCATGTCCTCGCCCTCCCCTAGATCAATTCGCGTTGCGCGCTGCCGCGATCAATTCGCCGCGTTCCGTGGCGATCGGTGCCGCGTCACCATCAAGCCCTTCCTCGGCCTCGCGCGCGTCGGCCTCGCTCATGGCGTCCTCGACAAAGGCCCCTGCCCGCTCTGCTTCCTCCGGGTCGAACTCGACAACCGCGCCGGGAATCTCGGCGTCGGCAAGTTTGCGCGCCACCAGCTCGTCAAGGGTGGGCGCGTCCTGCGCCTTGGGCTGATCCGTCATGCTCGTTCTCCTTTGCTGAAATCGGGCTGTCCCTTGTTGTCGAAATAGGTCTGCTTGCAGCCGGGATAGGCGCTGCAACTCCACCAGAAGGCCCCCTTCTTTTTCGCGGAAGGACGCCGCACTAGGCCAGCGCCGCACGCTTGGCATTTGTGCTGCTGCGACGGCACGGGCGCGGGAGCCTTCGCCAGCTCCGGCTTGCCCGCCTTGTCGTTGGCGGTGAATTTGCAGCCGTCGGCATAGCCGGTGCAGGACCAAAAATAGCCCTTGCTCCCTTTGATCCGGCGCAGCGGCTTGGAACATGACGGGCAAGGCGGCGCGTCGATCGCTATGGCAAGGCCCTGCTCTTTCACCCGTGCGACCTCGCGGCCGACATAATCGGCCAGTCCGCGAACGAATGTCATGGTATCGCTCTTGCCCTCGGCAATCGCGCGCTGCTGTTCGTGCCAAATGGCGGTCATGTCAGGGAACTTCGCCTGATCGGGCAAGGCGTCATAGAAGGCACGCGCCTGCGGGGAACTGACGATATTCTTGCCCTTCTCGACCAAAAACCCGCGATCGAAAAGCGTGGCTATGATGCTGTCGCGGGTCGCCGGGGTTCCAATTCCGCCATGCTCACCCGCCTTCCCCTTGTCCTTCTCGATCAGGAGTTTCCTAAGCCGCTCGTCCCGAACATATTTCGCCACCCGCGTTAGGTCGGTCAAAAGCGTGGCCATCGTATAGAGCGGCTTGGGCTTGGTTTCCTGCTGGTCGGCGCTGGCCGAAAGGCATTGCCCGGCCATGCCCGACGCGATCGAACGCAAGTCGGCCGAAAGGGTGTCCTCGTCCTCGGCAATATCCTCATTGCCTACATCGTTCTTATAGAGGACCGTCCAACCCGGCTTGGTCACAACCTTGCCCCGCGCGGAAAAGGCGTGGCCCGCAACCTCTATCTCGATTTCGGTCTGGTCATATTGGTTCGCGGGCCAGAACTGCGCGACATAGGCGCGCGCGATCAGCATATAGATACGCTGCTCCGGCTCTGTCAGCGCGGCAAAGTCGGCCGTGGCTTCGGTCGGAATGATGGCGTGATGCGCGGAAACCTTCTGCGAGTTGAAGGCCCGGCTTTTTATCGACGGGTCCGCGCGCTGCGCGATCGCTGCCAGCATCGGGACCGTCGCGGCGACGGCCGCCAGCACGCCGGGGGCGTCGGCGTGCTGCTCATCGCTCAAATATTCGCTGTCGCTGCGGTTGTAGGTGATAAGGCGATGCTTCTCCCGCAACGCCTGCGTAATGTCCTTCACCTGATTGGGCTTGTAGCCGAATTTCCGCGCGGCATCGGTTTGCAGCTTCAAGAGATTGTAGGGCAGCGGCGGCGCTGCCTCTTTCGCGGTGGTTTTGGCGCTGGCGATGCGAGCCGGTTGCCCCTGCACCGCCCCGGCTACGGCCGTCGCGAAATTGCGGTCGATCAAGCGGCGCTGCTCATCAACAGGGTCGCCCTCCCCGATCTGGTAACGCGCGGGGAAGGTCTGCCCGGCGAAACTGAACTGCCCCGATACCGTGTAGTAATGGCTCTTGGTGTGGGCCTCAAAATCGCGGTCGCGGCGGACGACAAGGCCCAAGATTGGGGTCTGCACGCGACCGACACTAAGAACGCCCTGAAACCCCCGCGCCTGCGCCGCGAGGGTATAGGCGCGGGTCATGTTCACGCCATAGAGCAAATCGCCCACGCTGCGCGCCTCGGCCGACGCGGATAACCCGGCATATTCGCGGTTATCCCGCATGGAGGCCAAGGCCCGCTGCACAACCTTTAGATTGTTGTCATTGATTAGCAGGCGTTGGACCGGCAACCGGCTTCCGGCCCATTGCAGAATCTCGTCAACGATAAGCTGGCCCTCATCGTCGGGGTCGCCCGCGTGAATGACGCTCCGCGCCGATTTGAGGAGTTTGCCGATCGTGCAGAGCTGGGCGCTCGTCTTGGCAACGGGCCGCTTTTCCCACGGGATGAAGCTGATCGGCAGCGCCGCCATGTTCCACGGGTCTTGCGGGTCCACTAGCTCAAGCATGTGGCCAATCGCCCACGTCACATAATGACGGCCGCAATCTATGAAGCCGTCTTGTCGCGCCCCTCCTCCAAGGCCCTCGGCAATGGCCCGCGCGAGTTCGGGCTTTTCGGCAATGACGATGATCTCTCCGCTCATGCCATCACCACGTCACTACGGGTTTGATGGAGGCGGTCACTTGCCGCGCGCTGATCGGCCCGAAATAGCGGCCGTCGAAAGAGGCCGCGCTGTCGCCAAGGACAAGGATTTCCCCATCGCCTAGCGTCCAAGCGGCATTGAGCCGGGGCAAGGCCCGCCCTGCCCCATCGGCAAGCTGCGGGGCGCTGTCGGGGACAAGGCGGCCGTTGATCCGCACGCCCTGCCCGCCAATCTCAACGCGGTCGCCTTTAGCGGCTAAAATCCGCTTCATCATTTCATAGCTTCCGCTGGGGCAGTCGCCGGGTTCGATGTAGCGCCTACGCAACGCCTCCAAAAAGGGCGGCGCTGCGGGCGGACAGAACGCCACAAGATCGCCCTTTTGCGCGGTCCCGCCCGTCGCCCGATAGACGCCTACCGGGATGCTCGGCGTAGCGTTGAAGCGAAGGCCCGCCGCCTTCGCGCCAAGCATGGCGATCATGGCCCCCGCCACGCCACAAACCGCATAGCGGCTGACCTTGGCGAAGCTCGGCCGCTTCATAGTTTGATCCTCCGGCCCCCTTCGGGCGGCTTCGGCGCGTGATTGCCCCTGATCGTGTCGCTCCGATCCGGCGCGGGAATCTTGGCGCGGGCACTAAAGGTCGGGTCTTGGAAATAGAGGGGCTGACGGCCATAGATCATGGGATAGCCTGCGACATAAATCAGCATGTCGCCCGCTTCGGAAATATCTCCGTCCGGGGTCTTCTTCGGCCCCGGCATCCTCATACACTCATCAGGCGTCAAAAGCGGGCGCTGGGTTTCCTGCACGGTCTTGGACACGGTGCCACCAAAGAAACCCCCGCCCCCGCGTCCGGTGCTTTTGGTGATTTGCTCTTTAAGAACGGTGGTCTGCCCGGTGAGTTTGGAAAGATGCTCGGCCGTCTCAACACGGTTGGGCGGATAGGCGTTCTGGATATGAGCGTTGGAGGTTATCAGCTCATCCGGCCCATAGCCGGTTTCCCGGCTCCTAAGCTGGTTGGTGTCCTGACAAATGAGATAGAATTTCAGGCCGTAGCCTGCGGCGAACGCCAAGGACTCCTGAATGATTCCAAGTTTCCCAAGGCTGGGAAACTCATCAATCATAAACAGGGCGCGGTGCTTGTAGCTCTGAACTACCCGGCCCTCCTCGAACTCCTGCTTGGGCGCAAGGATACGCACCATCATGTTGAGCATGACGCGGACAAGCGGGCGGAGCCGGTCCTTATCGGTGGGCTGGGTGATGATGTAGAGGCTAACCGGCCTCTCGCTGTTCATCAGGTCACGAATGAGGAAATCGGAAGTCGCGGTATTGGAGGCCACAACCGGGTCTTGATATAATTCTAGATAGCTCTGCGCGGTCGATAGAACCGATCCGCCCTCATCATCGGGGCGATTGAGCTGGGCGCGCGCGGCTTTGCCGACAACGGGATGATTTTTGCCGCCCGGCAAATGGCCGAACGTAAGCATTTCCTCCCAAACCTCCTGCGCGGGCCGAACCGGATCGGCCAATACGGCATCCACTTCGGCCAAGGTCGCCGCGTTGCCGCCATGCTTGGCTTTGTAGATGACATGCAGGATCACGCCTACCAGAAGCGCCCGCGAGGTCTTTTGCCAATGGCTTTCGACCCCCTTCCCGTCCGGGTCCACTATCAGCGTAGCGAGATTCTGAACGTCTGCGACTTCGTTGTCAGTCCCTACCCTGATTTCGTCCAGCGGGTTCCAGTGGGCGGAGCCGCGGGAGCTGGCCGGTTCAAATCGCATGACGATCTGGTTGGCGTGCTGCTTCCTCCAACCGGCGGTCAACGCCCATAGCTCGCCCTTCAAATCGGTGATGACGGCGCTATGCGGCCACGAAAGCAGCGTCGGGATGACAAGGCCCACGCCCTTCCCCGATCGGGTCGGGGCATAGGTTAGGCAATGCTCCGGGCCGGAATGGCGTAGATAGACCGTCTTCCCGTTCTTCTCCTGATATGCGCCAATATAGACCCCATCATTTTCAACGAGGCTGGCCGCGCGAATGTCCTCCATGTCGGCCCAGCGGGCCGATCCATGCAGATAGGCATTGCCCTTCCCGGCGTTCGATTTCGCCAGTTTGACAGCAGCGGTTATCAGGACGCCCACGCCGAAAACCACGGTGCCCACGCCCACGGCTTGCCCGAAGGCGGGTTTCAGCGCCGGAACCTCGCTCCATTTGCTGAACCATTGCAGGAAACGCCACGGGGCATAGATATGGCCCGCGTTCGGCCCCAAGGTAGCCTGATAGGCCATCTGGTGCGCGAACATCTGCGTTGCGCTCCATAAGCCTCCAAGGGCGGAACCGGCCACAAGGGCCGCCAGCAACGGGCGATTATCGCCCTTGCTTCCGCGCTCCCGCACTTGCGGCCCGATGGCTGTATTGCGCTTCTTTGCCATGCTTTGCCCTTCTCGCGGCCGTTACCGGCCGCGCCCCTTGCTTTTGACGGTGCCGTTGCTGGCAATCTCGATCGGCTCGCCAATCGCCAGCTTGCCCGCGCGGGCGGCGCTGCGCGCGTCCACGGGCAGCACAAGCATGTCAGCGCCATCTCTTAGGAGTATCAATTTCTGCCCTTCGATTTGTCGCGTCCCGGCGTAAATCAGCGGCCCATGATCGCCAGTGAACAGCCGATGCGCCGGTATATCCATTCCAATGTGACGCTTCGCATTGCGTTCCGCAATGTATTTATCCGCTGCGCTGGCCTGATCGTCGCTCACTCGCGGCCGATCGTCGTCCCGTCGCACAAGACGATCTGGCCGGGCTTTTTGGTCGTCCACGTCTGAATGAACATCACGCGGCAATAGCAAGCGACCTCGCTCGGCGTGCTGAACCACACCGAGTTGGGACAGGTCGCGCAAACTACCTCGGCTTTCGGGCGGCGGCTCTCGTCCAACGCGGCCAATGTTGGGCTTAACGGCGCGCTCGCTGGGGGCCTCGGCTCCTCCGGCGCTAGAATGTCCATTTCTGGCGGGCTGTGCGGGGCCAGCTCGAATGGCGGCGCTGCTGGCTCCTCCGCTTGCAAGGCCGGTTCCGGCGTCGGTTCCTCCGGCGCTGACGGCTCCGGGTCGGAATGTCCCGTTTCGACCTGGTGCTGTGGTGCTGGCGTCTCGTCCAGCGTCATTGACGGCGTTTCGCCCAGCAACGCCAGCGCCGCCTCTATCTCCTCGTCCAACGATTTGTCTGTCACGCGCGCGCTCCTCTTGCCTGATATTTTGACGCCGGGCCTCTAGATCGGGGTCCGCAAATGTGATGGGCATGGCCGATCGGGCGGCGGCTTCCACCACAAGGGCCTTGAATTGATCGCTGCCGCTGATCGCCAGCCTGTCGCCATAGCGTTCGTGCGCAAGCCGCAAGGCGGCAACAACGCCCTCGATCTGCGCCCCGCGCGATACATGCAGGCGCTGGCCATCATCGCGCACCGCTGCATTGGCGGTGCGATAGATGATCGTCCCGCGTTTCGTGATGTGGTCTTGCCGGATCGCTGCGGGGTGTGCTGCGCTCGGCATCGCCGCAATGTGCAGCGCATCCTTGGGAGCGGTGCGCCGTCCCTCCCGCGCGCGCAGGGCCTCAAGGGCGGTGCGGTCGCCCGCCTTGGCCTGCTCCTGTAGCCAGTCATTCCACCCGCGCCGGGAATTACGAGACGCGATGCGCTCCCGTTCCCGCCCGTGGGCGGCAACAATCTTCGCAATCGCGGCCTTGGTGGACCGGGCCGCCAGTGCGTAATTGAGGCGCTTAACAGCCGGGCCGCCACCTAGCAGCTTTATCGCCGCCCGCTTCGTCCTCCCGATGCGCTTCACCTGTTCAATGGCCGCGCGGCGCTTGGCTGCGGCCTCGGCCAGCTCGACCTTTCGGCGCGTGGCGCGCGTGCCCTGCTGGGCGCGGTAGGCAGCAAATAGGCCGCTGGTGTCGATACGGGAGGGCACGGGGCGCTTTTCATAGGTCTGTCGGGCTTTCGGTGCCCCCTCCCCTCCCCGCGCGCTCTGGAAGGCTCCCAAGCGTTTCTCTAACGCCCCTTTTGACAGCTCGCGCGCGATGGAACTGGCCTTTACGGTCGTTCCGTCCATCGCAGCGAATATCAGGCCGTTGCCGCGCGCCTGCACGGACAGGCCGAAGTCGGCCGCGATCTGGTGCAACTCGGTCCAGCTCGCGGCGGCCTTCAAGGGTTCGGCGCAATTCCGCTGCGCCCAGCCTATCAGGCTCTCCGTGCCCGCGATCTGCTCCATGTCCTTCGCGCGGTTTTCCCCGCCGCGCTGGTGGGCGTTGTGGTTGACGCGCTCCAAACCGTGACGGACCTCTAGCAGCTCGCATAGCTCGGCAAGCGTCCGATAATCCCGCAAGGGCGTATGGATCGTGTGGCGGGTCGGATGAATCTTGTTGATCGCCAGATGAATATGCGTGTGGTCGGTGTCGTGATGAACGGCGCTGATCCGCTGATGCTCGGCAAAGCCCAGCCCCGCGCAAATCGTCTCCTCAATATCGCGCAAGGCTTCCGCGCTCGGACTCTCGCCGGGAGGAAACGAAATTATGAGGTGATATGTCTTGTCCGAAGCCGCCCGCTGATTGGCCGATTGGACAAGCATAACGTCCTGTGCGGCATCTTCTGGCGTCTCGCCTCGGCAGTTGGTGACAGTCACCACGCCCACGCGCTCATCACGCCCCTGCGCGCTGGTGATGTATCGCACCAACCCGCCGAAATCGCTCTTTGCGGTCGCCTTCATGGGGACGTGTTTTGCAATCATCCGCGCGGCCCTTTTTTAGCCGCTAAAATCTTGCCGGGACCGCAAGACCTTTCGGATGATCCCGGCCAGCTCCTCCTGATTGGCCTCAATCTTGGACAGCACGCCCCGAATGACGACCGGCATCCGTTCGGGGGCCATTTCCTCCAACTTGGCGTCGTCGGTAAGCCATAGCTTCAACAGGCCGCCAAGACGGCCAAGGTCGCCATTGACGCGCACCAACTCACGCCCCTGTTCTATGTCGATTATGGGGCGCGGCTGATGCCCCAACCCAAGCACACGCAAATAGGCCGACGCGCTCAACCCGCTGGCCTGTGCGGCGGCTTCAATCGTCGCCTTGTCCTCGGCGCTGCACCATATCTTGATGTGGTGCCGCTCGCGCTTCGCCTTGGGTCTGTCGTTCAAATCACCTTCCCTTCGCTGCGGTAGCGGCGGCCTCGCAGAGCAAGAATCCCGTTGAGCGCCCCCGGCGCGAATAAGGGGAGTGATGGGGGTGTCCGCGCTTGCGTGGATGCCTCCATCACCTATCTTGCCCCGTCTTCGACGTTTAGACGCCAAATAGAAACTGTTGCTGGAACGATCATATATCGTTCACCCCCGAAAATATCTAGCGCCACACGGCCTAATCTGGCAGAAAAATACGATATAGCGGGAGTTCATCGGTTCGTGGCCGGTTTATGAACGCATTATAGCCGATTATGCGCCGAAAAATATCGTAGGTGGAAATGACAGACAGCGGGAAATCCTTCACGGAGCGATTGCGCGAACGGGCGGCCTCACGGGAGCCGGGGGGCAAAAACCGGAACCTCGCGCAATTCCTCGCCGCTCGATCGGACATAGATGCAGCCCTTGCGGAAGGATGGCCGGTGCGCGGCATATGGGAGCTGCTGACGGAGGAAGGCCGCATTAGCTTCGGCTATGCGTGGTTCGCCAAATACGTTCGCCGGTATCGCGCGCCAGCTACCGGGGAACCGCCCAAGGCATCGCCAGCGCCCCCCTCCCCTTCCCGATCAGCAACGGCCTCGGCCGAAGCTGATCCGCCGCCCCGGCCCAAACCGGCGCGCTTCAATCACCCGGCCACTCCGAACAAAGAGGATTTGGTATGAGCAACGTCCACATAGTTTTGCAGGGCAAGGGAGGTGTGGGCAAGTCGCTCGCCGCCTCGATGCTGGCCCAATATCTGACCAAGCGAGGCGAAAGCCCGCTCTGCATTGATACCGATCCGATCAACGCCACCCTTGCCGGGTTTCAGTCCCTCAACGTGTCCAAGGTCGAGCTGCTGGAAAACGGCGACATAAACCCGCGCAAATTCGACGCCATGATGGAAATGATCGCCGGTTCCAAGGAATCGGTGGTCATTGACAGCGGCGCGAGCAGCTACAGCGCCCTATCCTCCTATATGTTCGACAACGGTGCGCCTGACGTGATTGCCGATCTGGGCCATAAGCTCGTCCTGCATACCATTATCGTAGGCGGGCAATCGCTGATCGACACGCTTCAAGGCTTCGCCTCGGTAGCCGAAGCCTTCCCCGATCCGGCTGCAATCGTCGTGTGGCTCAACCCCTATCATGGGCCTGTCGAGGCAGAGGGTAAGAGTTTTGAACAGCTCAAAGCCTACCGGGAGCTAAAGGATCGGGTCGCCGCGATCGTCACCCTCCCCGATCTGAGAAAGGAAACCTTCGGGGCGGACGTTCGGGACATGCTGGCCGCGCGCAAGACTTTTGAGGAAACGCTTGCCGATGGCGACATAGCCCTGATGCAGCGTCACCGCCTCGGCCGCGTTCGTGATGCGGTCTTTGCTGAACTCGACAAGGCTAAGGTCGTGTAATGGCCGATCACGAAAAAATCGCGGCGCTGATCGCGGAAATCTCGCGCCAGCACGGGGTCACGCTGTCCGCCGATGATCCCTTGATGATCCTGCAAACCATCAACGCGATGTTGCTGGGCGAAAGCGCCGATGCGCAGGAGGAGCAACTAAAGGCGTTCAAAAGCGAGCTGGAAGACATGAGCAATCGTTGGTCGATTGCTATCACCGACAAGGCGGAATCGGTGCTGAACGCCGCGCTGGATGCCTCGGAAGCCGCCATGAATGAACGTATGGAGGCCGCAGCGAAGGCTATCATCAAGGAAGTCGGAGAACATATCGGGACGGGGCTACAAAAGCCCCTGAACGATGGCCGGGCCGTCGCTAACCGCAATCTCCTAGCGTCGGGCCTGACGCTGATCGCGGCGCTGGTAGTGTTGGCCGCTGCCCTGTTCCATCATTGACGCCAGCGAAGGCCCCTCCCCCCCGTGGGTCGCGCTATCCCCCGTCTCTCGCCAATCCGCGCGCGAGCGTGCGGCCTGACGGTTTCCGATCGTCCGCCCCGCGCTCGACCGTCTTTTCCCTGATCTGCTCTTTCTCCCGCTCCGCGCGCATGTGCAGCTCATGCAACCGGCGCGCCTGCATCAGCTCCTCGAAATCATCGACAAGTTTCGGCTCTCGATATTCGAGTTTGGCCGCCGCGATCGTCTCCACGCGCGGGCCGTGAACGGCCATACCGTCGCGGATTTCGCGCACGGCTTCTAGCCTTACCGCGATCCGCTGCACGGCCGCTTGCGCATTGGCAATCCGGGCCTGCCATGCTTGGCGCTTGCCGGGCAGGGACAGGAAGCCGGGGGGCTGCTGCTGGATTTGCTGCAAGCGGGCGGTTTGCTGCTCCATCATGCTTTCTAGGCGGTCCTCGATCTGGTTCGCCTGCTCAACCTTCTCCTCAATGACCGTCTGTAGCTGGGCGTTATAGGTTTCCTCGGTTGGCGCGGTGGCGATAGCTGCCGTTTCCTGACTATCCAGCGTGCGCGCCTCGTCTAGCAGCCGGTCGGCATCGGCCTGTGGGTCGCCCGTTCCCTCGTCCAGTGAGAACTTGTCCGGGTCTGCAATCGGCGTGTCCTGCATGGCCGTTCCTTTAGCGGCTAAAATTTCGAGCTTGCACTATATCCGATTTTCCAGCCTCCCGCGCCACAAAAAAGGCCCCGCTTGCGCGGGGCCATCAACTCGATGCTATGCGTCACTCAACGCATGTCGGGGGGAGGGTGCGGATTTGCCATCCACCAGTTCGGTTGCCCCCACGGCCCGTCTAACCATTCCCCATTTGTCAATTCGCCGCGAGTCCATATCCAATCGCAGCCCTCGCTATATGGCCGCCATGTGTCGCCGGTCGTCCATGCGAGAAGGATTTCAACACCAGATGGGGCTGTCTCGATAGGTTGCCAATCGTCGGTAGCCATAGATACCTCCAAATATTACCCCTCAAGAAGCGCGAGAAGCTGCACTTTCCCAAGATCGACCTCGGTTTCCTCGCCGCTGTCTTCATACTTGATCCACGCCACGCCATCGCGCGAGGGCCGCTTATTCAGGATCAGACGGGCAGGGCGCTTGCTATGGGAAACCTGCACAATGGCCTTTTTCAGCTTTAGCGGGTCTTCCTCTTTCGGTTCCTTCTCCTCCTCGGCCCCGGCGTCGTCACCAGCTCCGCCGTTGCCCTCATCGTCGCCCGCCTCCTCCTCGGCCTCGCCGCTCAAGCCGGACTCAAGGAACTCCTTCAAGAGCCGCACCGATCCGCGCGTAATCTCCTGATCGGCATCGGCCAGCCAGCGCGCCACGCCCTCGCTATGCTTCTTGTGGAGGCCCACAAGGTCATAGATCAACGTCACGTCCTTGCAACGCCCGCTCTGGAACGCCTTGGCGATCGGCTCCGGCAAATCGAGCAATGCCGCGTGCTGGGTGACAAAGGCCGGGGATTTCCCGATGGCCTTGGCAATCTCGCCCTTCTTTTTCCCGTTGGCCAGCTCGCGGCCGATGTAGTCGGCAATCTCGCGGGCCGTGAGAGCGTCACGCTGCAAATTCTCAATGACCTGATCGGCCTCGGTATAATCAGGGTCGATGAAGCCCGGAATTGTCACTTTCTCGGCCAACAGGGACGCGCGATAGCGGCGCGCGCCGTGGTTGATGAGATAGCGCCCCTCCACCTTGGGGTTGGGCCGAACGGAAATAGGCGTCTTCACGCCGCGCGCCCTGATCGTCTCGGCCATTTCCGCCAGCGAATTTTCGTCAAACTGCTTGCGGGGCTGGTGCGGGTCTTCGTCAATCAGCGCCAGCTCCAATTCGAGCGGAGCGCCAGAACCGCCCTCCGGGGCCGCAGGAGAGGCTAGGAGGCTCGAAAGGTCGCCCAACCCCTCCAACCCTAGCCCGGCGTTCTGCGCGGGCTTCTGCGTGGCCTTGGTGGACGATTTGCCCGCCTTCTTGTCCTCGGTGTTGTCGGCCATCGTCAAATCTCCATCTTTTCTTGAATGTGGCGGGCCATCGCTCGCATTTCCTGCGCCGCTTTCCGCGCCGAAGTCCGTTTGATCGACCAAACCGGCAAGCCCGACGCCAGCGCGTCCGCAACGCTGCTCCGGTTTCCGATCGGCGTCGGAATGACCAACTGGGGATAAGCACGGGTCAACTCGTCAAGGTGCTGCCCGTGCCGGGGATTCCGGCCATCAACCTTGCTCGGTATCATGCCAAGGAATTGCAGCGCCGGGTTCGCGCGCCGGATATTGGCGATCGTCGTCACCATCTTCTCAATGCCCTGCAAACTGTAGGCTTCAAGCTCGATGGGCGAGGCCGCAAAGTCGGCCGATAGCAACGCCGCTGCCATTCGGACCCCAAGGGAAGGGGGGGTATCTATCAGGCACACGTCAAAGCCTTCCGCCTCGATCACGGCCAGACTGCGCTTGAACGCGCCAGCAGCCGCACCGAGATCTAGTTTCTCAAGATCGGCCAACCGCGCGTCGGCGGAAAAGACAGCAATCCCCTCGGCGTTAGCCAGGTCGAATTGTGACACGGCATCGAAAAGGCCGCTCGCCAAGGCTCCGCTATCATATTCGCCAAGGGTGAAGCTGGCATTTCCTTGGGTGTCCAAGTCAATAACTGCGACCTTCAACCCCTGTTCTTTGAAGTAATAGGCAAGATGAACGGTCGTTGAAGTTTTACCAACGCCGCCTTTCTGGTTCGCTATGACAAGTGTTTTCATCGTTTGGCGTCCAATCTTTCCACCGCCTCGCGCTGCCATTGCCGCACAAGGAAGGCTTTATGTTTCGGTAAAATCGCCGTCACACGCTCGAAACCTTCGGGAACCTCGCTATGCGCGTTCCAAATCCGGTTGACCGCCAGACAAACGGCATTGCGGGACACGCCTTCGCGCTTCGCCACGGCCGATTGGGCCTCGCCGTCCACCAGAACGGCGCGCGCCATGTCGAGCGGACGCGCCGCGATATTGAGCCGTCCAGCAGCTTGCTCAAAGGCCGACGCGCTCAAGCGTTTATCCATTGCGCCTGCCGCGATTCTTCTCGCGGTATAGCTTCGGCTCATAGACGCCAAGGAAGATGTAGAGGGCGATATAGACCGCATAATAGGCGAGGAACTGCCAACCGGCATGAACATCCGGCGTGTTCCAATACCAGAGCATCCGGCAGAACTGCCAGAATACGACAAGCGGGATGATGAAGCGCGCGACGGTCCAGATCAGGACTCCGAACGTCCAGACGGCCGCAATGACGTAATCCACGCGGTTGCCCTTCCATGCGGGTGGAGGATTGGGAAGCCGCATGACCGCAAAACGTGCGGGCAGCGGGGGAATTTTCGCCTTCATCGGAATACTCCGGTTTCGACCTTGGCGGGTTGCCCGGTCACAACCGATATAATGACAGCATCCCGAACCGTGTCAAGCCCCCGTAAAGTCTGAACGGCAATAATTTTAGCCGCTAAAATCGTCGTTCTGGTGTTCCCAAATATTTCCCAAGCCCGCAGCCGCGCACAACAGCGCCCATGCCGAATAGGGAATCTGATCGTCGCCGCCCGTCCAGCGCCGAATAACGCGGGTATTGCTCAAGCCTAGAAACTTGGACGCGCTGCCCCCTGTCATGTCCGCTGCTTTGAGGACCGCCCTTACCTCATCCGGCGTCGGCTGCTGCCACCCCTGATCGGCGGGCAATAGGCAATCTGGCCGAACATCAATCATGCGCGCGTCTGTTCCTTCGCTGGCGTTGCTCCTCATGGCGGCCGAATGAGGAATATGCCCGATAGGCAGGGAAGGGAAGGGGGGCACGCTGCCCCCCTGTGGCGCTAGTCGAGCGCGGCACCGATCGGCCCCGCTTCCGAATGTTGGGCGGCATAGGCAGATGCCCACGCATAGAGCTGGGCAAATTGATCCTCGCCGTATTTTTCGTGCATATGCCCCAGCATGAACAGGGTGGCTATAAGGCCCGCCGCGTCGGCCGAAACGTCGCCAGAGAAGCCGTTGCCGTCCCATTCCAGACGATATTGGGGCTGATCGCCGGGGGCCATGTAGAACCCGCCGTTCGATAGGGTGTAGAAATGCCAATATGCGCCCGTGTAGTCGGCGGATAGCTTGGACATATAGCCATAGGTGACGGCCTCGACCTCGATCATGCGCGCCAGCCCGAACAGCCGGGGCAGGCACATAATCCGGTCTTCTTCGCCAACCAGCACGGCGGCAATTCTCTCTCTGTTGCTCATCGGACTTCTCCGGTTTCGACCTTGGCACCATAGCCCGGCCATATCCGATATATTGGAAGTTTCCCGGTTGCTGTCAAGTTACGCTCGCCCGCCATGAAAATCTTTTAGCCGCTAAAATGGCCTCCATCGCAAGGCATATTTGGTCGCTGCCCCGCAGTTTTACAGAGTGCCGCTATCCGCGCCCCGAATGGACACGCATGTCAGCTCCCCAAATCGGAGCCTTACCCCCTTTTTGGTGTTCAAACAGTCTCAATTAAGTGTTGCGCGACTAGCGCAACTCCGCATCACCTTAGATAAATAAACTCAAGGGGAGGTTCAGAACCATTATGAGACTCACGGCTAGGCAACAACGCCATCACGGGCGCAAATGCCGTTCCATAGGCTGATTAGGGCCTCCGCTGTGGCCTTGCATGTCGTCGTCTCCCGTATGTAATCGGCCTTGCTCAACCGGGAGAGCATCCAAGCCTCATCTTCAAGCCGGTCCTGTAGGCGCTGGGCCTCGTCGTCGGGCACCGGGGCAGGGCGCTTGCGCCGGTCGAGCAATTCGAGAAGCATCCTCGGCAATTCCACCCGATAGGCATTGGAGGTCTGCTCTGATCGCGCCCCGTCCTCTGTGACGGTGTGGACGTAGCGCCGCAGGCGCGCCAGCAAGCCGATGCTGGTAAGGGCGTTCAAGGCCCTTGCGACGGTGGCCCTAGAGACGGTCGCCCATTCGGCTATCATTTCATAGCTGGGCACCACGTTGCCCCTGAAACGCTCCTCCATCCGCAACAGGGCTTGATACACCCGGATCGTGGAATTGGTGATGCTCATGCAATAGTGCTCGAACTGCGTTATCTCGCGCGGCTCGCGCCGCAGCTCCGCGCGCAGGGCGCGGCCCTTTTCAAACGCCAGATTGATCGCACGCCAGCATCCCTTGCGCGTCTTGGTGTCTCGCGCCGCGAGGAAGCCCTTTTCTACGTCGCTCCCGGCTTCCTTGCTGCCGCCGCGCACGCGGGCCTTGGTGATGTGCTTCCCGCCCCGGCTACGGTCGCCATAGGCTCGGCCGAAAAGCTGCTGGGTCAGCTCCCCGATCGCCAGCGGCCCTTTTCTTCTGGTGTCACTCATCGTCGTCCCTCCTTTGCGAAGGGCCGGGAGACAGGCAAAAAAATCCCGTTGCGCGAATCAAGCGCCCTTGAACCGAAGTCCGAAAACCGCTAAGTGGGAAATTGTCTGTAGGTTCAGTGTTGGCGCACTGTCCCACTAAGCGGTTTTGAGGGTGCCCGGCTTCGAGCCGGGCATTTTCTTATCCACTCACGGCCAGAAACTCCTGTTGCAGAAACATATCGTCCCCGATCCGCTCTAGGATCGCGTTGATTGCAGCCTCGCGGGACGTGAATCCCTTGCTGGCTTTCACCCTCTCCACGATCTCGACGGCTTTAGGGGACAAGGCCAAACTCATGCGCTTAAAGCCCTGCTCGCTCTGTGCCTTGGCGCGTTTGCGCTGGGACAGCGTGGAGGGTTTGAGTTGCGTATGATTCGCCATAATGCCCCGGCTTAAAGGACATTAAAGGTTCTGGCAATTCAGTGCTGAAAAAATATGCTGGCGACTGAAAGACATATATAGAAAAGCGGTCTGCGTTTACGTCGAAGTCCGCAGTTCAAGAGCATCAACGAGTGGCTTCTTGGGCCTACCAACTGAAAGAATCGAAGCTATAGCCTTACATTATCGAGCTACGCGCTACAGCCGTAATTTTCAAAATTGGTCGCCGCGATCTGATCGGCAATTAGCATCTTGGGGCCTGCGCTCGATCCTGCGAGCATTTACGGAATGGACGCCAAAGAGAATTACGCGGAAGCCTGATCTTGTCTCTCGCGCGTCACTTTCTTCTTTCAATCCGTTCGCTGCCACCCGTTATGCGCGCTCGCGCGCTCGGCCCGGCTCGTCCAAAAATGATGCTATAAACAATCATATTCGGCGTCATACCGCTTCCTTTCTCGCGCGCTCCGGCATATCCTCCGCAGCTACCCGGAATTTTAGCGGCTAAAACCAACCCCCTTGCGGAAGAAAGAAACCGAACCTGTGTATCGGAAGGTTCTCGCGATTAACATTAACCGCTTCTTGGCCTTAAGACGGCTCAAGAAAAAAGACCTCGCGGAGAACGCGGGGCTGTCTGTGTCCTTCGTATCTGACGTTACAGCCGGTAAGGGAAACCCGTCGCTCGAAACAATCGCCGCCATCGCAAATGCTCTGGAAGTCCCGCTCGTCGCGCTACTGGAACCGCCGCCTATCGGCACCGATGGCTGGGACGCCAGCCTAGCCGATACCTTATCAAAAGAAGATAAAAAGCTGGGGCTTCCTCCCGGTTATAAGCGCGTTTCCGCTATCGTCACGGATCATCAAGCGTTTCAGATAGCACAATGGCACAAGGCTGCCCACGCTAAGTTGCGTCGGTCCTGACAATCCCCCCAATCTGAACCTAATTCTTTGCAATCGTTCTGGTTGCCTCCATGAAAATTCCGGTATATCCCTTGCGTCCATTTTGTTTTGGCAGGGACGGTGCTTCATGGAGGCCAAGGGGGAACCCGCTCAAGATACGGTAAAAGAGCGTGCGAAGGAGATGCTTCGCCGCTCCATGCAACCGCTTATGTTGGATGCGCTTGCCGACCCCAAGACCGTTGAGCTGATCCTGAACGCCGATGGCAAGCTATGGCTGGAACGCCTTGGCGAACGCATGATCTGCATCGGTAAGGTCGCCCCAAGCCGGGCCGAGGCGATCATCAAGGCGGTCGCTGGCTATCATAACAAGGAAGTGACGCGGGCCTCCCCGGTTCTGGAAGGCGAGTTTCCTATAGATGGCTCGCGCTTCGCCGGACAGATGCCCCCGGTCGTGCCCGCGCCGACCTTCGCCATCCGAAAACGCGCCGTGGCGATCTTTACCCTCGAACAATATGTGGAGGGCGGGATTATGACGGCGGAGCAATGCAGCCTCATCCATGAGGCTATCCGCGCGCACCGCAACATTCTGGTGATTGGCGGCACCGGCAGCGGCAAAACAACGCTAGTGAATGCCATTATCAACGGGATGGTGGACGCGGACCCGACCGAACGGCTCGTAATCATTGAAGATACCGGCGAGATTCAATGCGCCGCTGAAAACTACGTCCAGTTCCACACGTCCCCGCAAATCACCATGACGGCGCTGCTCAAAACCACGCTGCGGATGCGGCCCGATCGTATCCTAGTGGGCGAGGTGCGCGGCCCGGAAGCCCTCGACCTGCTCATGGCGTGGAACACCGGCCACGAGGGCGGAGCGGCCACGCTGCACGCCAACAACGCCGAAGCGGGCCTTAGCAGGCTCCAAATGCTCATCAGTATGCACCCCGATTCACCACGGCCGATTGAGCCGCTGATTGGTGATGCGGTGCATTTGATCGTCCACATCGCGCGCACGCCAGAGGGTCGCCGCATTGAAAGCCTGCTGGAAGTCGGGGGCTTCGTGGATGGGAAATACATTTTGCGCAAACTGTGAAGGAGCATGACATATGACGTTGTTTTGGAATGACGCCGCCGCCCGCCGTAAGGCGCTCATATGGGGTATGCTGGGGCTGGCGCTCGTCATGCTCCTGCTCTGGCCTCACGCGGCTTGGGCCTCGGATACCACGGGCGGCCTGCCTTACGAATCCTATCTGACCAAGGTGCGCCAGTCGATGACCGGCACCGTCGGTTATACCTTCGCCCTCGTCGGCATCGTCGTTGCCGGTGGTGTCCTGATCTTCGGCGGCGATCTCAACGGCTTTGTGCGAACGCTGTTGCTGATCGTCCTCGTCGCCTCGATGCTCGTCGGCGCTAACTCGGTCCTGTCCTCCATCACGGGCGGCGGTGCGGTGATTACCGGCACCGCTTCGCCCGCGCTGGCAGGCTAAAGGGGAGGGCCGGTCAACATGGCTCTGCGATCAGTGCCTATTCGCCGCTCTGGCGTCCGCAACAATCTGTTTTTGGGTGGGGACCGCGAGCTGGTCATGCTCACGGGCCTAGCGTCGATGGCGCTGATCGTTCCGGCCATCAATTCCTTGAAGGCGTGGGCCGCTGGCCTGCTGATCTGGTTTGCAGGCGTGTGGGCCTGTCGTCTCATGGCGAAATCGGACCCGCTGATGCGGTTCGTTTACATGCGGCACCGCACCTATCGCCCCTACTACCCGGCTCACTCCACGCCCTTCCGCAAGAACGGCCGCCTGCAATTCCGCCGCTACCGGCAACCGGGGAAGAAAAAATGATCCAGACAATCGCTGTCGTCATAGCGATCTTCGGGGCGGCCCTGCTCGCGGTCCTCGCCTTTGCGTCCTTCGCCAACGCGGCCGAACGCAAGCTGGCCCGGTATCGCTCCAAGGATGAAGGGCTTGCCGATCTGCTCAACTATGGGGCGATGGTCGATGATGGCGTAATCGTCGGCAAGAACGGCTCGTTCATGGCCGCGTGGATTTATGAGGGCGACGATAACGCCAGCTCCACCGACCGCCAGCGCGATATGGTCAGCTTTCGGATCAACCAAGCTCTCGCCGGGCTGGGCAATGGCTGGATGATCCACGTTGACGCGCCGCGCCGCCCTGCTGCCGCCTACTCGGCTGCGGGTCTGTCGCATTTTCCTGACCCGGTGACGGACGCCATAGATCAGGAAAGGCGCGAATTATTCCAGTCCCTCGGCACCATGTATGAGGGCTATTTCGTCATTACCGCGACCTATTTCCCTCCGGTCATAGCGGAGCAAAAGTTTGTCGAGCTGATGTTTGACGACGATCGGGAGCGGCCGAACAACAAGCAACGCACGGCCGACCTGGTTGAACGCTTCAAGCGCGAAATCACCACATTTGAAAGCCGTCTGTCCTCGGCCGTGAAGCTGACCCGCCTTCGCGCTCACAAGGTCGAAAATGAGGACGGCTCGACCGTGACGCACGACGACTTTTTGCGGTGGCTGCAATTCTGCGTCACCGGCAAAAATCAGCCGGTCGTGCTGCCCTCGAACCCGATGTATCTCGATTCCATCATCGGCGGTGTCGAAATGTGGACGGGCGTAATCCCGCGCATCGGCAACAAGTTCGTCCAGACGGTAGCGATCGAAGGTTTCCCGATGGAATCGACGCCGGGCATCCTCTCGGCGCTGGGCGAGCTGCCGATTGAATATCGCTGGTCCACGCGGTTCATATTTATGGACCTCCATGAAGCTGTGAAACACCTTGAGGATTTCCGCAAAAAGTGGCGGCAAAAGGTTCGCGGCTTCTTCGATCAGGTTTTCCAGACCAACAGCGGCAAGATAGATCAGGACGCCCTTTCGATGGTGGCCGATGCCGATAATGCGCTGGAGGAAGTCAACTCCGGCCTTATTGCACAAGGATACTATACCGGCGTCGTCGTCCTGACGGACGAAAGCCGCGATAAGGTAGAACAGGCCGCGCGCCAGCTTGAAAAGGCTATCAACGCACTCGGTTTCGCGGCCCGTATCGAGACGGTGAACAACCTAGAGGCGTTCTTGGGCACGCTGCCGGGGCATGGCGTCGAAAACGTCCGCCGCCCGATCATCAACACCATGAACCTAGCCGACCTGATGCCGACCAGCTCGATATGGACCGGCCTCGATCATGCGCCGTGCCCGATGTATCCGCCCAGCTCGCCCCCGCTCATGTCTGGCGTCACCAACGGCTCCACGCCGTTCCGGCTCAATCTCCACGTCCGCGACGTGGGGCATAGCTTCATCTTCGGCCCCACGGGCGCAGGCAAGTCAACGCTGCTCGGCCTGCTCGCCGCCCAGCTCCGCCGCTATCCCGGCATGTCCATTTTCGCGTTCGACAAGGGCCTGTCGCTCTACCCGCTGGCGAAGGCGGTGGGCGGGGCGCATTTCACTGTCGCCGGGGATGACGAAAAACTCGCCTTCTGCCCGCTCCAATTCCTCGAAACCAAGTCCGATCGCGCATGGGCAATGGATTGGATCGACACAATCCTAGCCCTCAACGGCGTGGCGACCACGCCCGCGCAACGCAACGAAATCGGCAACGCCATCGTCAACATGCACGCCAGCGGGGGCAAAACCCTCTCTGAATTTGTGGTCACGATTCAGGATGAAACGGTGCGCGAGGCGATCCGCACCTACACGGTGGACGGCTCTATGGGCCATCTTCTCGATGCGGAACATGACGGCCTGAGCCTGTCGGAATTTACCGTGTTTGAAGTCGAGGAGCTGATGAACCTCGGTGAAAAATACGCGCTGCCGGTCCTCCTCTATCTTTTCCGGCGTATCGAGCGATCTTTGAAGGGCCAGCCTGCCGCGATCATCCTTGATGAAGCATGGATTATGCTGGGGCATCCCGCCTTCCGGGCCAAAATCCGCGAATGGCTCCGGGTGCTGCGCAAGTCCAACTGCCTTGTTCTCATGGCAACGCAAAGCCTGTCTGACGCCGCAAATTCGGGCATCCTTGACGTTATCGTGGAGTCCACCGCGACCAAGATTTTCCTGCCGAACGTCTATGCGCGCGATGACGATACCGCCCAACTCTACAGACGCATGGGCCTCAATACACGCCAGATTGAAATCTTGGCGACGGCCATCCCCAAGCGCCAATATTACTATCTCTCGGAACAGGGGCGGCGGCTCTTTGAGCTGGCGCTAGGCCCCGTGGCCCTGTCCTTCGTCGGCGCGACCGACAAGGAATCCATCGCCACCATTAAGGCCCTTGAAGCGGCCTATGGCCCGGCATGGGTCAACGAGTGGCTGGCCATCCGTGGCGTCGAATCCACCATCAATATCGGCCGCGCGGCGGCGGCCCCCTATACCTCGGAGAAGCTGCATGAGTCTGTTTGACAAGCTGCGGGGGCGGCGAGCTGCGGAAAGCGCCCCGGTTGATCCCAACCCCTACCTGAACGCGCGGCGGCAATGGAATGAGCATGTGGGCGGCATCGCTGCCTCGCGGCGCTTGTGGCAGACTATGGCAATCCTTTCGATGCTGATCGTCCTCGCCGCTGTCGGCGGCATCATAGCGATTGGCAGTCAATCGAAATTCATCCCTTACGTGGTCCGCGTGGACTCGCTGGGGGACGCGATAGCGACCCAGCGGGCCGATGTGGCTTCGCCGGTCGATGCGCGCGTGGTGCAAGCGCAAGTCGGCTCCTTCATCCAGTCGGCCCGCATGGTGACGGCTGACGTTGAACTCCAAAAGCAAGCCATTTTCCGGGTCTATGGGATGCTCGCGCCGAACGATCCGGCGTTGGCAAAGATGACCGACTATCTCAACGGCAATCCCGACAATACGCCTTTCGCCCGCGCGGCGCGGGAAACCGTGTCGGTCGAAATCGCCTCGGTAATTCAGCAAACCAAGACCTCTTGGCAGGTCGATTGGACCGAGACGGAGCGCGATCGGCAAGGCCAGCCTATCCAGCCTCCGGCGAAAATGCGCGCGCTCGTCACGATCCGCGTTGCGCCGCCCAGCTCGGCCACCACGGAGGAACAAATTAAGCAAAACCCCTTGGGCGTGTTCGTCCAAGATTTCTCTTGGTCGCGCACACTCTGATGGGAGGGACAATCAACATGAAGAAGATCGCCTATTTCGCCGCCGCCCTCGCGGCGCTGCCTTCGATCGCGTCCGCGCAGGACGGCCCGCCGCTTCCCGACGACATGCCGCCCGCGAACGCGCCCATGCCTGCCGGGGGAGGGGCGCAAGTAGATCCCAATGCCTATATCAGCCCGCGCAATCCGAACCTGACGCGCACCCAGCGCGAGGGTCTGTCGATCGCGCGGCGCTGGCAGGCGGAAAGCGCCGAAGGCATCAAGCCGGTGCCGGGCACCGAAGGCGCGGTATTGTTCGCCTTCGGCACCTCCGAACCCTCCGTGGTCTGTGCTGTGCTGCAAATCTGCGATGTGCAGTTGCAGCCGGGCGAGAACATCAATTCGGTCAACGTGGGCGATAGCGCCCGCTGGCTGATCGAACCGGCCGTTTCCAATTCCGGGCCGAACGAAACCCAGCATCTTATCATCAAGCCGCTCGATGCGAACTTGAATACAACGCTGATCGTGACGACCGATCGCCGCACCTACCATATCCGGTTGGTGTCGCACCGGACGCAATTCATGTCGCGGGTGGCGTTCACCTATCCCGATGAAGCGCAAGCCAAATGGGCCGCTTTCCGCGCTCGATCGGACACGGCGCGCGCCGAAAACACGATGGCGGTGCCCGATGGCGCGCGCGGGACGGGCAGGGGAGGGAGCGAATATCTCTCCAATCTCGATTTCCACTATAGCGTTGACGGCCGCGCACGCTGGAAGCCCGTCCGGGTTTACAATGATGGCGTCAAAACCATCATCGAAATGCCGCACGCGATGGAGCAGACGGAAGCGCCATCGCTGCTGATCGTCCGGGCCGGGGGCAGCGTCTCCAAGGCGGCTGATACCTCCATCGTCAATTACCGGCTCCAAGATGGCCGCTACATTGTCGATCAGATTTTTGACCAAGCGGTCCTCATCTCCGGTGTCGGCAAGCGCCAAGAGCGCGTCACCATCACAAGGGGGGGCTGATCGTGCGCGGTGCGATTTTTGTATCAGTGGCTTTCCTGCTTACGAGCTGCGCGGGCGTTTCGCACCGGGACAGCTTCGCCGTTCCGGCTCCTCCCGATCAGGCCCAAGCCCTCGTTGACGATTCCGTGGCGGAGCTGGTGAAACTCTACCCGCCTGCGATTAGCCGGGTGCTGATCCCGACTACCGGGGGCGGGGCCTATGGTGACGGCTTGCGCTCCTCGATGCGCCAAGCAGGCTATGCGGTGATTGAGGCGGGCAAGGGCGTGAAGCCCGATCCTGCGGCCACGCCGTTGCGCTATTACGTCGATCAGCCAATTGCCGATTCCTACCGCGTGACGCTGCGGGTCGGCGCGCAAACTTTCTCCCGCATCTATGGCGTGGATGAAAAGGGTATCTACCCGTCTGCCGGGTGGGCGCTCGATCTGACCGGCGCAACGCCGGAGCTGATCGAACGGGCGAACCGGCCCGTAGCGCCTGCCGCACCTCCTCCCGTTCCGTCGCCCGTCGCCAGCACGCAACCCGGCTTCGGCGGCAATGGAACAGAGGCCGGAACGTGGTCTGTCAGCCTGACGGGCTTCTCCTCCGAAAGCGCAGCACGCGCCTATTGGCGCGCGACGGCGCGCCTTCGCCCTTCGTGGGCGAGCGTGACGCCGCGCTTTGTCCAAAACGGACGCTCTCACGGCATCCAATTCGGACAGTTTCAATCCAGCGCGACGGCGCGCGCCAAGTGCAAGGGCATCCGTGCCGCGCGCTGTGGCGTCGTCAAGGCCGGGTAAGGGGGTAGGTTTATGTCTGATGCTGATAGCATGTCGCCGGAAGCCTCGCCGGGCGGTGCAGCGGACGGGAACAGCGGGCGCTTGGTGACGGGAGTTCGCAGGGTCAATAATGCGCCGCTGCTGATCGTCCTCGGCATTGTGGCGCTGTTCATCGCCATCGTGGTGTCGATTATGATTGATCGCTCCTCGGACAATGCGGCGACCAAGGTTCAACCGGCTGTCGGTCAAAGCTCGGCCGATGTTGCGAACAAGGTTGCGGGGACCGCTCCAAGCGGTGCTGCGGAAGTGATGGCGAACGCGCCCCCGCTGCCGCCTGCCGATGGCATCCCGGTCGCGCCGGTCGATCCCAATGCGCCGCCAACCGTCACCGCCTCGCCAGCGCAACCCAACGGCCCCACGGCGGCCGATCTGCGCCGGGCACGCATGGAAGCGATACGCGAAGCACGCCTTGCCCAATTTGGCAGCGCCGTGCGCTCTCCTACCGCCCTGAAATGGCAGGACGGCCGCAATGGGGCATCCTCTGGCGCTGGCGGCATGAGTGGCGGCGCTGATCCGGCAACCCAGCTCGTCGCCCTGCAACAGCAAATGGCCGCTGCAATGGCGCAGGGCCGCCAGCCCTCGGCCTCCGACATTGCCACCCTTACGGCCCTGTCAAACCAAGTGGCCGGGGGAGGAGCCGGAGCCGGGCAGGGTGCCGCCAATGCCCGCCCGCCTGCCAACTATGGCCAGTTCGCCAACAATGCGGGTGGCAATCGCTGGGCCTCGAACAGCCAAGTAGAAGCGCCCTCCCGCTACCAGCTCCGCGCGGGCTTCGTAATTCCCGGCACGCTGATCTCCGGCATCAACTCGCAAATACCGGGGCAGATTGTCGCGCAAGTTTCCCAAAACGTGTTCGATACCGCGACGGGCCGCTATCTCCTGATCCCGCAAGGCTCCCGCCTTGTCGGCGCGTATGATTCCAACCCGGTCTTTGGGCAGACGCGCGCGCTCATCGCGTGGCAACGGATCATCTTTCCTGACGGCAAGGCGATCGACCTTGGCGCTATGCCGGGGTCAGACAGCGCGGGCTATGCCGGGTTCCATGACCAAGTGAACGCGCATTGGTTCCGTATCTTCGGCTCCGCTCTGCTCATGTCTGGTGTGACCGCTGGCGTAACCCTTAGTCAGCCGCAAACCGGCCTCAACGCCAATGGCACCATGTCCGCCAGCCAAGCCCTTAGCCAAGCTCTCGGCCAGCAGCTCGGACAGACCACGGCGATGATGATTGAGCGCAATCTGAACATATCGCCCACGCTGATTATCCGGCCCGGCTTCCGCTTCAATGTGGTCGTCGTGAAAGACCTCACATTTTCAAAGCCTTACCGCTCATTCGATTATTGACGCCAGATGAAAGGGAGCAAGCAAAATGAAGTCTCGAATTTTAGCCGCTAAAATTTCTTTGGCGATCACTCTCGCGCTGGCGGCCCCGTCCGCCAATGCGCAAATCTCGGTTATCGACGTTGCGAACGTCCGCCAGACAACCGTTTCCGCGCTGCAAAACGTCGCCACGGTGGCGAAGCAAATCCAGCAGTATCAGACGCAGCTACAGCAATACCAAAATATGATTCAGAACACGGTCGGCGCGCCGGTCCAGCTCTGGCAGCAGGCTACGCAAACGATCGACAGCCTCCAAGGGCAGGTCAATCAAATCAGCTCGTTCGCTCGTCAAGCTGGCGACGTGAACACCTACATGAATCAATTCAAAAATCCGTCTTACTATCAGACCAATGCTTGCACGTTCGGGAACTGCACGGCGGCGCAGCGCGCGGCGGCTCTGTCCGCTACTCGCGCCCGCACGACAAGCCAGATGGCCGCAAATGCCGACGCTATGAACGGCATCAACAGCGCCATGACAACGCTTGCGTCTGACGGCCAGCGCCTCGACCAGTTGCAGGCCAATGCCACGGGTGCGAGCGGGCAAATGCAAGCCCTGTCCTACGCCAATCAATTTGCGGCCCAACAAGCCAGTGAGTTGCAGAAAATTCGCGGCGTCCTGCTCGCGCAAAGCGCCGCGCTGACGGCTCAATCGCAATATCAGCTCGATCGCGATGCTGCGGCAACAGAGGCATCGGCCGCAATGCGGAAAACCAAACCGACGCCGATCGGAACCTATCAGAATTAAGGAAAGCCCATGCCGAAATTGCGTCAACTTATCGCCGCGTCCTGCTGCACCGCTACACTTCTTCTCGCGGCCTGCGGCAAGTCCGAGTCCGAACCGAAAACGATGCTCTATTACTCTCAACACCTAGACGAAGCCCGCGAGAAGGTCGCCCGATGCAAATCCGGCGTCGAAACCGACGCGGAGTGCCAAGAAGCGGGCAGCGCACTAGCGCACGAAACCAAGCCGACGCCGATCGGAACCTATCAGAATTGAGGATAGCACTATGAAGGCTCTGGCTCGCCTACACCTGTCCGCCTTGGGGGTGGCGCTCACGCTCGCCGCGACTCCCGCCTATGCGCAATCGCAAGGTATGCTCGATAATGTTCTGAACAAATATAAGAGCATGGCGGCGGCGTGGGCGAGCGTCTTCACAACGCACGCGACAATTCTATTCGGCACACTAGCGGCGGTCAGCCTCATTTGGACGTTCGGGGTAATGGCGTTGCGCCGCGCCGATCTTGGCGAATTTGCTTCGGAAGCAATTCGCTTCGCCATCTTCTGCGGCTTCTTCTGGTGGCTGCTCATCAACGGCCCGGCGATCGGCTTGGCGATCATTGAAGGGCTGCGCTCGTTGGGTGCGCAGGCATCCGGCCTGCCTAACAATCTCGCGCCATCGGGTATTGTGGACATTGGTTTCGACATTTTCCGCCAAGCTGTCGAAGCGTCCAGCGTCCTAACTCCGGTCGATTCCGCTCTTTCTATCTTGGTTTCGCTGGGCATCCTGATTGTTTTGGCTCTCGTCGGCGTGAATATGCTGCTGCTGTTGGCCTCCGGCTATGTCCTCGCCTATGCCGGGGTTATCTTTTTGGGCTTCGGCGGCGCGCGGTGGACCAGCGATATTGCGCTGAACTATTTCAAAACGGTGGTCGCGGTGGGCGCGTCCCTGATGACGATGGTTCTTATCGTCGGCGTCGGCAAAACCTTCCTTGACCAATATTATGCCGCAACGGGCGAGGGTTCGTCTCTCCAAGATTTAGGGACCATGCTTGTCTTCGCGGTCGTCCTTCTGGCGCTCGTAAACAAGGTTCCCGCGATGGTCGGGGGCGTTATAAGCGGCGGCTCGATCCACGCGGCGGGCGGTATCGGAGCCTTTGGGGCAGGGGCCGCGCTGGGTGCTGCCGGGATGGCCGCTGGGGCGGCGGCCACGGGTGGAGCTATGATCGCTGCTGGCGCGATGAACGCTGCGGGTGGAGCCAGCGCGATCAAGGCCGCCTTCGCTGCCGCTGGTGGGAGCGGTGGTGAAGGCGGCCAAACCGGCATGGGAGGCGGGCAACCGCTTTCGTCGGCGGGCGACATGCCGGGAGGCGGCGATAACGGCGGCGGCGGTGGCGGTGGGGGCGGCGGCACGCCCCTTAGCGTCGCTATGGGCGGCGATGGCGGTTCCCCCCCGGCCAATGACAACAGCGGCCTTCAAGGCGGCTCGGAAGCCGCCAGCGCGGGCGGTGGCACGGCTGCAAGCGCCGCTGCGGGTAGCGAGGCGGCCGATCGTGAAGACGGCAACGGCGGCGGCGCTGCCGGTGGCTCGCCTGCGGGGGAGGGGGAGGCCAGCTCCGCCAGCTCGCAAGGTGAAGGCGCGCCCGAAAGTGGCGACACTGGCGGCACGCAACGCACCGGCCTTAGCCGTGCGGCGAAAACCGCAAGCATCCTCGGCGGCGCTGCCGCTGGTATGGCGGTGGGCGCTTTGAAAGAGCGGGTGGGAAATACGGTGGGCGGCCGACTGGCGGCCAATATCCGCGCGTCGGCCGCCTCGGCATCGTCGGGAAGTGAAACGCTCGCTCCCGCGACCGGCGCGGGCAGTCCCGCCAGCTCGTCCGATTCATCGCCACCCCCCACGGCGCAATTCGCGGGCGATACCATTTCGGCCGCCCGTGATGCGGGCGACATGGAGACGCCAGAGGATGAAGTTGCGGCCTTCGTCCAGAGAAGGGGGGACAGCTAATCATGGCCGCTGATCTGCCTCCGGTTGTCATAGAAGAACGGGTGCAATGCTCGATCGCGGCGGCGCTGCGCTATAACATTCCGGCGAACGTCATGCTGGCGGTCGCGGAACAAGAGAACGGTCGGCCCGGCGCGCGCGTCCAGAACACCAATAACACCGCCGATCTTGGCTCGATGCAGCTCAATTCCAGCTATATTCAATCGCTGGCACGCTACGGCATCCGGCCCGAATATGTGCTTGCGGCGGGGTGCTATCCCTACAACCTCGCTGCATGGCGTATCAGAAACCATATCCGGGATGACAAGGGCGACCTGTGGACGCGGGTTGCCAATTATCATTCCCGAACGCCGGTCCATAATGCCCGCTATCGGGCGCTGATTATGGCGAAAGGCGCACGCTGGGAGGCGTGGCTTTCCTCGCGCTATAATACCTACAGCGTGAACGGCGTGCCGGTAAGCGGCGGCGCTCCTGCTGCGCGATCGACCTCGATCCCACTCACGATCACGGCGGCCGACGCGACGGGCGGGGGCCAGCTCGCGGCGCAACCCGCGATCGTCCAGCCCGAAGGCAGCGCCGACGCCTCGGCGGGCTATGTCGCCTCGATCTTGGCCGCTGCGTTCAATGCTCGCATAACCGATACGTGGCGGGCGCTGGAAGCCAATTACGGGGCCGCCAACAGCTTTCACAAATATGGGCAGGCGGTGGATTTCGTGCCGCGTGCCGGGCTGCACACGATCACGCGCGAGCAAATCCGCGCCGTGATGGCGCAACATGGTATTCGCGTGGCGGAGCTGCTGGGGCCGGGGGACCGGGGCCATGCCGATCATTGGCATCTGGCTTTCTATACCGGCGATCAGACTCGGCCGCTCGATCGCGCTCAAATTGTCGTCGCCAGAGCGGAACGCGGGGTAGGGGGCCTAACCTCGGCGGCCGTGCAGCCGATGGCCAGCTATGAGGCTGCGCCAGCTCCACAAGCCCGCGTCATGGCGGCTCGGCCGAACGCCGCGCCTATTTCCGTTGCGGTGAATTTCCGGCGCGACATGCTGCATCCTTCGCCTACCGATCCCACGGCGGACCCGCGATTTATTCCGCGCACAATCACCGCCAGCAATTGAAGCGACGGCGCGCTAGGCGCTCAATTCGGCAAGCCGGTGTGGGCGCTGATCCCCATCCCGGCCAGCTCCTCAATGAGCCAGTCTCGAAAGTCCGAAATGGATTTCGCGCCTTCGGCCCTCAAGGCGGCAACGTCTTCCTCTTTGAAACTCCAATCGTCCTTGCCGATGTGGCGCAAGGCGCGCCAAACGCAATGCTTCTGATAGCTGTAGATCGCGCAACGGAGATACCCGCGAACGATCTTTTCCATAGCCGCATCGTCATTGCGGTGGCGATCTAGCAATGCGTCAAGGTCGGCTACGGACGGATTGGGATCAAGCATGGTCGGCCTCGATCTGTAGGGCGAGCTGGGCGAGGCGATCGGGAGCAAGCAAGTCGTCGGCCGCAAGGTCGATAGCGAAGGGTTCGCCGGGTTCGGGCGGCCGTCGATCGGCGGCGAAAGCGGCAAGATAGGGTTGCGCCGCGTCGGTTTCGATCCAGCGCCAGAAGGCAGGCCCTTGGCCGAATAGCCCGGCCTCGAACATATCGAGCCGGGCTTGCGCGAAATCATCGCACATTAGGCGAAGTGGATCACGGCCGATTCAGTGGTCCGCCCCTGCGGGCGCACGACAATATCGACCTTGCAGCCAAGCCGGGTGAGCATGGCTAGAAGCCGCTCAACCGAGACGCTGCGGAACTGGCCTCGCAGGATGCGCGACAATTCCGGTTGGGTAGATCCCGTAACCTTGGCGGCGGCGATCTGCGTCAACTTCCGCTCCTGCATGGCCTCGGCCACACGGGTAACGAGCTGGGCTTTCAAAAGGTGGGTGTCGGGGTCGGCAAAGCCTAGATCGGCAAAGACATTGCCGCTGCCTTCCTCAATGATTTCGTCCTGTGCGCTCATGCTGTGCCTCGCGGGGTCTGGTGTTGCCGGTGATGCTCCTCGGCGGATTTCAGCCGCGTTCGGATCAAATCCATATCGGCCTGCGGCGTGGCCTTGCCCTGCTTGGATTTCTTCTGGAAGGCGTGCAGGACATAGACCGCCTCCGCGAATTTGACCGTATAGACCGTGCGGAACGTATCGCCTTGGTGGTCGTCTATGATCTCGACCACGCCAGCGCCGCCAAAGCCCTTCAACGGCTTAGTGCTGGCGTGCTGCCCGCCTTGCTGCGCAAGGTGCAGGGCATAGCCCATTACGTCCTGCACATCGTCCGGGAACTCCCGAAAATCGCGCTTTGACGATGCCACCCATCGAACCGGCCGTTCCGTATCCATCGCGGCTATTATGCACAAATATACATAGCCCGCAAGCGGAAATTATGCGCGTATGTGCATATTGCCAGCTCGCTATGCCGATTGAGGCGACCGCGATCGGGGCGGCTCAATCGAGCGCCCTGCGCGACGAATGTATCAACGCCGGGGATGCAGGGCCGTAATTTTATGCTAGAGGCCCGGCGCGGCCCACGCCCCCCAATTTGTGCGGCCGTCCACTTCCGACGATGGCCCGCAAGGACTAGCCATCGTCGGAAGACCAACAAACAATCTAGCCGATGCCACGCGCCGCCCCTGTCCGGGCAGGCGAGGGCTGCTTGCCGTTGTAATAAAATTACTGCTCAATCTGGCCCTAGTTGCGCGTGCAATTTCCCTATTGTTGAGTCATCGTCCTCCCTACAGCGACCGAAAGGAGGACTAGGCTCAGGACTCATTGATTGAGCCAAAAGATCACGGTGGCAGCGATGCAGATGGCGGACATGAAGGTATGCGCGCAGCGATCGTAGCGAGTGTGGATGCGGCGCCAGTCCTTGAGCCTGCCGAACATGATCTCGATCTTGTGGCGCCGGCGATAGAGGGTGGCGTCGTGGGGGATCGGCACCTTTCGGTTCACCTTTGAAGGGATGCAGGCAGCGATCTTGCGGGCCGCCAGCGCGGCCCGGAACCAGTCGGCGTCGTAGCCCCTGTCGCCGAGCAGGGCTTTGGCCCTGGGCAGGGCGTCAAGCATCAGGGCAGCGCCTTTGTAGTCGCTCATCTGGCCTTCACTCAGCAGCATCACCAGTGGCCTGCCCTCGCCGTCACAGACGGCATGAAGCTTGGAGTTCAGGCCGCCTTTGGTGCGTCCGATACCTCGGGGAACAGCCCCTTTTTAAGCAGGCTGGCAGCCGTGCGATGCGCCTTCAGATGTGTCGCGTCGATCATCAACTGGTCCGGTTTCCCGCCTTTCGCCGCGAGGCCTGCGAATATCTTGTTGAACACGCCAAGCCGGCTCCAGCGGATGAAGCGGTTGTAGATCGTCTTGGGCGGCCCATACTCGGCAGGTGCATCGCGCCACCGCAGGCCGTTCCTGATAACGAAGATGATGCCGCTGATGATCCGACGATCATCGACACGCGGCACTCCGTGCGACAGCGGAAAATACGGCTCGATCCGGCGCATCTGCGCCTCCGACAACCAGATCAGATCATTCATGGCAGCGCCTCCTTACGCCGCCATTGAATCAACTGATCGCTGCCTCCGCAAGCGATTAACAGGTCCTGAGCCTAGGCTATGGTTGATTCTTCCAATATCTATCGAGAGCAACAGAAAGCGGTTGCCCTAGAGTTCATGGAAAAAGCTCTTGCGATACTCGTTGAGATCGATGATTCAGCCGCAGATTGTTATCTGCAACAATCAATAGATACGTGCATGGCGTCACCGCGCATGACATTTCCCGAAGATGAATTTTGGGATTGTGTTGATGAATTGCCACATTTGACCGATCGCGTCTTGTTCCTGCATCGGCAGAACGGGCTTTCGATCGAGCAAATCGCCAAACGACTAGGCATCGAGCAGAAAGAGGCGGCCGAACGGCTTTCCGTGGGGCTTGCCCTTGTTCGCGGCTCATTCAGCCTGATGGAGCATTAATCGCCGGAATCGGGGTGAGGAAGCATCTTGCCGAGCGTGGCGACCAATTCACCGGGCATGTAGGGCTTGGCGATATAGGCAGCGCCGTTCGGCAATTCGCCTGCACCTGGTCGCACGCGGCCAGAGGTAACGAGGACCGGCATGGACGGCCATCGGTCGCGGACGGCAGCGGCCAAGGCAAGGCCGGTCATCCCTCCGGGCATTTCAATATCGGTGAACACCGCGCCAATGTCATCGCGGCCGTCAAGGATCGCCAGAGCGTCCGCCGCCTCGCACGCCTCAAAGACGCGATAGCCCGCGTCCATAAGAATGTCGGCCGCCATCGTCCTCACTAGGGGTTCATCCTCCACAACCAGCACGGCCGCGCTGCCCGATCCTAATCCCATTTTCCCGGCTCCCCGTCCTTTTCGGCCTTCTCCTGTGCCGCATCACGCAACATTCCCGCCCAGCAAGGCGTCACCTCAAGGTTTGTGCGCCAGACAACGATTTGGCAGACATAATGCGAACATCGGCTAATTAGCGAGCTTGAGGCGCGACATGGGATCGTTGAGCTGGCGGAATTCACCGCCAGGCGGACGC